>Ga0310811_10000578_pt1 | contig 47051 bp, 39 predicted proteins | sample YCmetagenome_FD_207642 | JGI IMG/M metagenome (GOLD analysis project Ga0310811, IMG submission 207642) | Soil microbial communities from experimental microcosm in Duke University, North Carolina, United States - YC | ecosystem: Engineered > Artificial ecosystem > Soil microcosm > Unclassified ...
AAAGCGATACTTGTCCAGGTAATTACGTGCCAATGTCAGATCATTCGTATTATCTCGCATAACTCTTTAGCTTTGTTTTATAAAACTAATTCTGTTACCGAATTATCTGACTTTTACAGAAATGACAAGGTTTTTTATAGTTTGGTAAAGCTAAAACAACTTATAAACTCCCATGCCCGACCTGAATTTTTACGACCAGGTATACCAGATTGTCCGCCTGATACCACCCGGAAGAGTAACCTCCTATGGTGCCATTGCCAACAGCCTCGGCACAAAAGGCTCATCGCGGATGGTGGGCTACGCTATGCAGGTTTGCGGCACTGCCAATCCACCTGTGCCTGCTCATCGTGTTGTAAATAGCGCAGGGTTACTGACCGGAAAATTTCATTTCGGCGGTGATTTGATGGAGCAACTGCTGGCCTCAGAAGGTGTAAAAGTGGAGAACGACAAAGTAGTAGATTTTAAAAAAGTATTTTGGGATCCGGCGATAGAGTTGGGGATGTAACTCATCCAAATCACGGTAATCTTTTCACCAATCCCTAAATCGTGTCATAGATAACTCAACCACCACTTATCCTTATTGCTTTGTTTGTAACGGTCATACCGTTTGCAAAGTGGGTACAGGCCAACAACGATTGCGATCCAAACCAAATAGGATACAGGCAACGAAAATCCATAGCCTTTCAGGTCTGTTGTAAACCATACAGGTTGCTTTAATAACCATATGTGCCAATCTTGTCCGGCAGTAAGTGCAGAAGCGATCAGCGCTATTAAGTGAATAATATAAATATGGATGAGGTAATAAAACATGGGAACCCGTCCGTATACTGAAACCACTTTTACCACGCCATTTTGTATTCTCTCGGTAAACCCTAAAAACAAAAGTGCAGATCCTATGGTCAATAGCACATACAGTAATGAGAACGGGTATTTATTGACATTAATAAACGACAGGAAAGTAAAAAAGCCGTCCTTTTGTCCGCTCCATTTCACGGGGTCGCCGTATACATTTATCCACCGCAGTACAATAAATAAAATAAGTGCCGCTCCGCCAAGTGTGATCAATACCTTTTTCCTTCTTTCAGCATCATAACCTGAACCATATAATTCACCGAGACAATACCCTAACGACATCACTGCAAACAACGGAACTATGGGATAACCCACCAGCAACATCTCATGATGCCACATAAAGAACTGCTGTTCATGCACCAATGACCAGCCGAACTCAGCCAATGTGTTTGGCGGGAAGTGAATATTATCCAACAGATTATGACCGAAAATAACCACCAGGCTCAATGCAAGTATTACCTTTTTTGGCAGGTAGATCAATCCAGCCAGGATGATCATGCCTAAACCCAGAGCCCATATCGTAATAAAGAAAAACATGGGGAAGGAGATATTGAAGTTCCAGCCGAAGTTGGTTACGATCATTTCTAACACAATGAGCCAAAGCCCTCGTTTCATCAAGAAAATTGACAACTCCTTTTTTGTCTTTTTTTGTCCGATGAGGTATGCGGATGTACCTGCCAGCAGCAAGAATATAGGCGCGCAAAAATGTGTGATCCACCGGGTGAAAAATAACGCCCCGCTTGTTTTTGTAAGATCGGTCGGATCAAAATAGAATGATCCGAAGAACAAATAATCTCGCACATGGTCGAGCGCCATAATGATCATAATGCTGCCGCGCAGAAAATCAATAGAGGTTATCCTGACCTTAGTGAATGTCGGCCGGGTTTCAGTGATGGCTTGGGTTGAATTCATATATCGAATATACAACTATTCGCAGCGGTATTAAACCCGATACTTGCTACAAATCATTTGTTTACAAAACGGGGACGATTTGTATTAATTCTATCCTGTTCCCAAAGGGATCATAAAATGCAAATCGATCCCAACCGGGTACTACGGGCTCTTTTACTAATTCAACGTTATGTGCTTCAAGTAGCTTTTTAGAAGCCACAACATCTTCCACCTCAAATGCCGTATGCCTGTTCGAGCGGGGCATTTGCGGCTCGACGCCAAGGTGTAACTGTATGTCGCCAATATTAAACCAATAACCTTTGGAATTGAAGAGATGATCGGGACGTGGTATCTGTTTTAGGCCTATAACGTCGGTATAGAAAGCTTTGGCATCTTCCAGTTGTTCCGGGGTTACGCAGATATTGATATGGTTGGCCCGTTTAAACTTGATCATTCGTGTTCGGCAAAGGTGAGCACATAATTATTATTGTCGAGGATGGAAAACTCCGTCGCTCCGTAGAAAGTAACGTCCAATCCGGCTAACACTTTCACCTTATCTTTTATCGACTCAAAAAACTCCCTGATATTTTTGAGGTTGATGTAGAGCAATAGCGAACCACCATCCTTACGCTGAATCTCGGGCAAGGTCTCGCCTAAACTTTCATAGGTCTGAAACATGATGGTCACGCTGCCGTTCACCATCATCGCCCAAACCAAATCGTCGCCATTTTCAGGTACCGACATGGTTACATTAAAACCAAGCATCTTATAAAATGCAATGGTTTCGGGCATATTGCTCACGAAAATATTGGGTGAAAGGCTCTCCATAGTGTAAATTTTTTCGAAGGTTTATTGCTGAGATATGACCCGCTAAAGATAAAGGATTTATACCTTTAACTCTCTAAAAATAATTCACTAACTCACTCATTCACTAATTAAATAAAAATGGGAAAACTAGCAGATGATTTCAATGCCTATCGTACCAAAATGAACGACAGGATAATGGAATCGGCCAATACCAATATCAAACGTTTTTTCGCACTCGACACCACCAGCTACGCCGAAGGCGCGCTTGACATAAAGACCAAAGAAATGCTGGGCCTTGTTGCCTCCATGGTGTTACGCTGCGACGATTGTATCAAATATCACCTGGGCAAATGTTACGAAGCGGGTGTTAATAATGATGAGATGAATGAGATATTTATGATCGCGAATTTGGTGGGGGGCTCGATTGTTATCCCGCATTATCGCAGGGCGGTTGAATATTGGGATGAATTGAACGGGCATTAATTAGTTCGTCAACAATGTTCCGTAGAGACGCAATGCGCCGCGTCTCTAAATAAGAACACAAAAAAAGCTGCCTGTATTACTACAAGCAGCTTTCGACTCTGTATTAAAAACTGTGTTTATTTCAAGCTAAATGTGGTTGAACCCATTTTGCCGCCATCTGCATAAAGCAATACCTGGTAGGTGCCTTTTACAAATGGAGGAGCAGGGTTAACCCAATCAATGGTATAACCACTGCCATCATCTTTAAAGTCGATAGAAGTTTTGTAAGTATACTGCAGATCCTGACCTTCAGATTGGAAGGTTCCTGCATCCTTTGTATCTGTGATCAGGTTACCTGTAGGGTCGAGGATACGTACATAAACATCATGCATGCGTTTTTCGGCGATGCTGTTTTCAGCCACGGTGAAGTTGATCTTGATCTTTTTAGCCGGGCTTGCACGGGTTACGTCAACCTCTTTTCCACTACCCTTGATCTTATAGGCGACCACGTTGGCCTGGGCCAGCTTTAACACGGATGCGACCTTGACCTTCGAATCCAGGTCCTGGTTTTGTTTTTCAAGATCAGTGGCTTTGGCGGTGGTTGTTGCCAGGTTGGTCTTCAGTGTATCCCGTTCACTGGCGAGGCTGGTATTTTGTTTTTTCAGCTCTTCAATGTCAGCGGTATATTTGGTAACAAAGTACCTGAGTTGTTTTACATCTTCCTGGGCTTTGGCAAGTTCTGCCTTGGTTAGCTTTCCTTTGGCCAATTGCACCCGCAATACCTTAATTTTTGATTCAAGCGAATCATTTTTGGCTTTCATCGCGGCAGTCATTTTTGCTTTGCCGGTATTTACCTGTTCTATTTGTGCTTCCAGGCTGTCCAGTTCGATCTTCAGTCTGTTTCTTTCATCATCCTGATAGATAATTTTCGTATCCGATTTATTTTTTTGCAGATACAAGTATACATCTGTCCCCAGCAAGGCCAAAACCACAACAATCAGAAAATAGATTACGTTAGAATTCTTTTTGGGAGTTTGTCCGGATTGATTTTCCATAGCGGTCTTAAGTTGTTTAGTTTTAAATTAATTAGGGCTGTTTAAAAATGTGTGGTGCTACAGCCAACGAGCGTTCAAATTTTGTGTGTTTAGACGTTTAGCGTTAAATATTTCTTTGTGGCAACAAACTTGTTACCAAATTGTTTTACTTAAACTTAAAAATTATTAAACGAAAAAATGATAAAATTATGACATAGATTTTTCTGTTGGCTCAGATTCATAGCTAAATCTGCTTTAAATGTAAACACAAAAAAGCTAAAAACCCAATAGTTAAGTACAAATTGATTTAATAATAAAGCAATAGATTTTTGAGTTTCATATCTTTGCACCTTTTAGAAATGCCTTCCTGATGCGTATTTACAAATATTTCATATACTTTATACTCCTGATTCTTCTGTTCCTAAATGTGCATGCGCAGCAGGTTGATACGTTAGTTAAGGTAAAAATCGACACTACAATTAAAGTTAAAGTGGCCCCAAAGCGCGAATTCAGAGGCGTTTGGGTAGCTACCGTGGCAAATATCGACTGGCCCAAGCAGGGTCGCATATCTGTTGACGAGCAAAAGCAAGACCTTCTTACTATATTAGACGAAGACCAGCGCATCGGTATTAACGCGGTAGTATTCCAGGTGCGCCCTGCAGCTGACGCTTTTTATGCGAAAAGTTTGGAGCCATGGTCTAAGTGGCTGATGGGTCAACAAGGTATGGCACCGGCTAATGGCTTTGACCCGCTTCAATTTGCCATAGATGAATGCCATAAACGCGGCATGGAACTGCATGCCTGGTTCAACCCGTACCGCGCAACTTTCGATGGTAATTTCAGGGCGTTGAGTCCAAATCATATCACCAACACACAACCAAGCTGGTTCTTTACTTATGGTGGCGTCAAAGTATTCGACCCAGGGATACCACAGGTGCGTGATTATATTGTAAAGGTGATCCTGAATGTAGTAGATAACTATGATATCGATGGCGTTCACATGGACGATTATTTTTATCCATACAAAATAGACGGGCAACAAATACGTGATGCGCAAACTTATAAAACCTACGGCGGCGACTTTGTCGACATTAACGACTGGCGTCGCAATAACGTCGATCAGCTGATTAAAATGTTGGGCGACAGTGTGCACGATCATAAATACTATATAAAATTTGGCATTAGTCCGTTTGGCATATGGGCGAATAAGAGTCATAATCCGGCAGGCTCCGATTCACATGGTTTGGAAACCTATTATGAATTGTATGCAGACGCACGTAAGTGGATGAAAGAAGGCTGGATAGATTACGTGGTTCCGCAGCTTTATCGCCCTACAAACGATCGCCTGATGGATTACAATAAACTGGTCGATTGGTGGAGTGATAACACATACGGTCGTCATTTGTACATCGGGCACGCGGCTTACCGTGCATTCGAGCCAAGATCGAGGGCTTTTTTGAACCCTTATGAATTGCCCAACCAGATCAAATACCTGCGAAACAATACCCGTGTGGAAGGTAGCGTATTTTTCAGCAATAACTCGCTGATGCGTAATGCTTTCGGGTTTACCGATACGCTCAAAAACAATTATTATAAATATCCTGCACTGCCGCCGGTAATGCTCTGGCTGGATTCGGTACCGCCAAATCCTCCAAAAAACGTGGCCGGTAAATTTAATGGGAGTAATGTTCGTTTAGCATGGTCCATGCCCGACACAGCTAAGGATGGCGATCCAGCTTATGGTTTTGTAGTTTACCGATTTGAGGGAACTGAGAAAGTGAACCTGAATGATCCGAAATATATCCTGCATATTCAATATAACGACGATCAGGCTTATGAGGACAAAACCGCACAGCGTGGTAAAACTTATCTGTATGTGATCACAACGCTCGACCGGATGAAAAATGAAAGCGACCCGAGCCCGACTATTGCGGTAACGACTAATTATCCTACTACGCAGTAGGGTGTGGTAAATATTATTAATTAAAGAAAATTTCTTTTCCCTCTTTCCCGCTTGCGGAAGAGAGGGTCGACCAGCGCAGCGTAGTCGGGGTGAGTAAATCCGCGGTTATGCATTTGCGTTAATGCAGCTCGCATAGTCGACTCACCCGGTCATTGCTTCGCTCGACCACCCTCTCTTTTGCAGGCAAAAAAGAGGGGATTTTACTCAAGTTAAAAGAATTGGTGTTGGGGTTAAGCAGGCATATCAATTAACTGCTTATCCGCCAGTGAGCGCAGGTAAATATCAATCTCCGTATCACCCATTCCATATATTTTTTCATCCTTCCAGAAGGCCTGGTATATGTTATGCCTGTTTTTGACTCCGCTGTTGTAGATATTTAATAGCGTTTGTTCTATGTAGTTCAATCCCGCTTCATTTACCCTTGCCCTTTTTAAATGAGCCTGTAATGCAGGTTTCAGCAAGTGCAGGCTACCCCAAAAAGTAGTTTCGTTTATCCATTTTTCAAGAGCCTGGTCATCACTGCTTACATACAATTTCCAGGCTTGTGAAGCTAATGTAAAATCCCAATCGTTAAGGCGGAAGCGGTCATCATACAAAACAGCTAACTGCTTACCGTTCAACTGACCCATTCCGCGGAAGTCTTCTACACCTGCACATTCATTCGGGCATACTAAATAGACCTTAGGTATTGAAAGATCAGTATGCTTTAACATCATCTGCATCACACCCAGCATATTAATCTGGCAATGCAGATCAAACTCAAACCACAGCGTGATCTCATTGTAAATATTACTCAGTTTACCCAACGGTTCGATTACCTTCCTGCGGTAGTTTTCAGGCGTCTCATCAAAGCTTTTCGATATCCATTCGGAGCGTTTTTCCCAAAACTCTGCTGATGAAATATCTTCGATCAACGGTCCTTGCGACAATACTTCCCGCCAAACCAAAATATCACCATCAAGCCCCGTGTCTTTAAAGCTGTAGGCTGTTGAATCGCCATTGAGGATGTGGAGGATGCTGCTCATAGGAATAAGTTAATTATATTAGACTGCAAAATTATGAATTACCCCATACAGTATAAGAATATCCCTTCCAATGTTGACTTTTATTCTGAATTAACTGCACAGTATAATGAAGCTGAATCTTATCTCAATAGTTTTTCATGGTGCAGAAAAATAAACGAGTGCAGTTTATATTCTAATTTGGGTAAAGTATTCTGCATATTTCTTTTTGAAATCGAAAATTTAGCAAGTAAGGAGATTGAAGACGGTTTTTTGTGGGTGATTGTAGGGGATATACCACCAATGTACTTGGATACCTTTTCTCAAAAAACAACCAAAAAAGTAATAGAAACTTATATACGGTTGGCAGAAAATTGGATAAACGGTATAAAATCTGGGACTGGCGTAAATGATTGTTATCCTTTTAGCGCAAATCCAACTTTAGAGTTAGCAGAACTTTTAGAGAAAAAAATCATCTTCATGAAAAATACGCTATTAAATAACATAGAAGACATTCCTTTATCTGAATAAAAAAATTCCGAAATCGAACTTCCGCATTCCGAAATCAACCCCTCTCTTTCCCAATCCATCCCAATATCTTACTTTTGGGCACATGTCGATCCGCAATAAACTTTATTTTGCTTCTGATATTCATTTAGGTGCTATTAGTTATGCCACCAGCCGCGAACGGGAAGACCGCCTGATCCGCTGGCTGGATATGGTAAAGGAAGATGCGGCGGAGATATTCCTGGTAGGTGATGTGTTCGATTTTTGGTTTGAATATAAAACAGTGGTTCCTAAAGGCTACATCCGTTTTTTAGGCAAGCTCGCCCAACTGGCCGATTCAGGCATCAAAATCTATATGTTCAAAGGCAACCATGATATGTGGATGTTCGATTATTTTCCAAAAGAATTCGGCGCAGTGATCATCAGCAACGAACTGGAAATTGAACGTAATGGTAGGAAGTTTTACATCCACCATGGTGATGGCCTCGGCCCGGGTGATGCGAAATATAAATTCCTGAAAAAATTCTTCCGCAGTCCTTTTTGTCAGTGGCTGTTTGCGCGCATTCACCCAAACCTGGGTGTGGGTTTAGCCAATTACTGGTCGGGCCATAGCCGCATTGCGGGCGAAAAGAATGATGGACTTAAACCTGGTCAATACGAATGGCTGATCACTTTTTGCAATGACCTGTTAAAGACAAAATACTTTGATTACCTCATATTCGGCCATCGCCATAAAACTGCTGATGTGATGCTGAATGACAAAAGCCGTTACGTAAACCTGGGTGAATGGGTGAAGACATTTTCTTATGCTGAATTTGACGGACAGGAACTTCACCTTAAACATTTTGAAAGCCCGATTGTAGCTAAATAAAGCAACAATCATATGTCGGGCAATAACAGAACAGACTCTGCATCACGGGTGATCAAGGCGTCTCCCGAAACAATTTATAAAGCATTTTTAGATCGTGAAGCTATAGCTATATGGCGACCGCCCAAGGGTATGCAATGCTATGTTTTTGAGTTTGATCCGCAGCAGGGTGGCAAATTCAGAATGTCATTCAGTTACATTAGTCAGCAACACGATGTCGAGGGCAAAACATCCGCACACGAGGATATTTTTCATGGCTACTTTAAAGAATTAATTCCCAACAGGCTAATTACCGAGGTTGTACAATTTGAATCAGATGATCCGTCTTATGCAGATGAAATGACCGTTACGACGACGCTGGAATCTGTTGGCGAAGACACTAAAGTAAGGTTTACATGCAGCAATGTACCGAAAGGTATAAAATCAGAAGACCATCAGCAGGGCATCAATTCAGCTTTGGATAATTTGGCAGCTTACGCTGAACCGATAGCGCATATAAGTCACTAATAAAACCTACTGTAAAGCAGAGCGCATAATTTAGGCTAAAGCCATTTCGCCATTATCATCTTAACCGTTGGCTTAAGCCAACGGCAATGAAGATTTGAGATAGAAAGTAAAATTCATTGCCGTCCCATTTATGGGACGGATAACATACCAGATGAAATTGGCTTTAGCCAAAATTGCCAATTACTGTTTGAAAGCGATTCGTCCATCTGGCCACAACGGCATTAATAAAATGTCCTTAAAATTTCGTATTTTTGTGCGATTTTTTGCTGAGGTTCAGTACCCTGGCAGAGAGGTATAAAACTATGTTAGAAAAGTTAGAAGCGATCCACCAGCGTTGGAAAGATGTAGAAGGCGAATTAAGCAGCCCTGATGTAATGTCGGATATGAAGCGTTTTGCGCAGTTAAACAAGGAATATAAGGACCTTGCCAAAATTGTGGACGAGTATTTCATCTACCGCAATATCATCAGCAATATCGAAACCAATAAGGAGATATTGGCTACCGAGAAGGATGAAGATTTTCGCGAAATGGCCAAAAGCGAGCTGGACGAATTGCTGGTAAAACAGGACGAGAAGGAAGAAGAGATCCGCCTGATGCTGATCCCTAAAGAGCCGGAAGATGCTAAACACGCTATCGTGGAAATTCGCGGTGGTACAGGTGGTGATGAGGCTGCTTTGTTTGCCGGCGACCTCTACCGCATGTATATGCGCTATTGCGAAAAACGTGGTTGGAAAACTGAACTGGTTGATTATACCGAAGGCACTGCAGGCGGTTATAAGGAAATTGTCTTCAACGTACTGGCAGAAGATGCCTATGGCACGTTAAAATATGAATCTGGCGTTCACCGTGTGCAACGCGTACCTGATACCGAAACCCAGGGCCGTGTACATACTTCAGCTGCCAGCGTGGTTGTATTGCCTGAAGCTGATGAATTTGACATCGAATTGAATCCAAGCGATATCCGCAAAGACCTTTTCTGCGCCTCAGGACCGGGCGGACAGTCTGTTAACACTACATACTCGGCTGTGCGACTGACCCACATACCAACCGGTATAATTGCGCAGTGCCAGGACCAGAAATCACAATTAAAAAACTACGACAAAGCCTTACAGGTACTACGTTCAAGAATTTACGAAATGGAGTTGCAAAAGCACCTGGAAGATATCTCCAAAAAGCGTAAGACCATGGTTTCTACCGGCGACCGTTCAGCCAAAGTGCGCACCTACAATTATCCGCAGGGCCGTGTTACTGAGCATCGCATCAGTTTAACCATGTATAACTTACCGGGTGTGATGAATGGCGATGTACAGGAAATTCTGGAAGCACTGCAATTTGCTGAAAACGCAGAAAAACTAAAAGAAGGTACCATCGCTTAAATAGTCTGTTTTAAGTCAGATTTTCTTAAAAGTTTAACATAATGTTAAGCGAGCGCGGTTTTTCATGTTATTTTCATGTTTGGCTTTTACTTTCGGGCAAAATGCATATTGCATTAATTGTGTCCATGCGGCACAATTACAAATTTTATTGATGCCCCATGTTAGCAGTAAAACATTATAATAACGACCAAAATATATTCAGGCGCGAAATGCGTTTGATGGGAAACCGTTTCGAGATCAGTGTTGTTGGTAACGATCCCGTTTGGGCCGACAATTGCATTGATGCTGCCGTTACCGAGATCAGCCGCGTTGAAAAGCTGCTCAGCACCTTCAGCGACGACAGCCAGATCAACGAGATCAACCGCAATGCGGGTATCAAACCAGTAAAAGTTAATGCAGAGATATTCAGGTTGGTTGAACGTGCACTCAAAATATCCGAACTTACTTTCGGCGCTTTCGATATCACTTATCATGCAACTGATACCAATGTTGACACTGCTAAGATAGAACGTGAGTCGGTAAAATTCACCAATTACAAAAATGTACAGATCAACGAAACAAATACTACCGTTTTCCTAGCCGAAAAAGGTATGCGTATAGGCTTTGGCGGTTTAAGCAAAGGCTATGCTGCCGACAGGGCAAAATATGCATTACAATTAATGGGCGTAAGCAGCGGCGTGATCAATGCAGGTGGCGACTTACTTACATGGGGTTTACAACCAGGTAATGCTCCATGGACCATCGCTTCAGCTGACCCTGAGCGTGTATCTCAACCTTTCTCTAATATCAATATCAGCAATATGGCTGTGGCCACGTCAGGCAATTTCGAAAAGAACGTGACCATCAGCAGCAAAAAATATACACACAGCCTGGATACCAAAAAAGGATTCCCTGTAAGTGTGCTTAAAAGTGTAAGTATAGTTAGTCCGACGGCAGAGTTGTCAGATGCCATGGCTACGCCGGTAATGACGATGGGCGTTAATGCAGGTTTATACCTGATCAACCAATTGCAGCAACTGGCCTGTGTGATCATTGATGACCACGACAGGGTTTACACTTCAAAAGAAGTTAATTATTTATCTTAGTTTGGAAGTTGACCTGCTTAATTTGACAGGTTGACAAACGAGAAGTTTTGCCCAAAAGCGCTGATAGAACCTGTTTTAACTGCAAGATCATAGTTGTGCTCAGTTACCATTGACGGCTTCTTTAGGCCGGTGGGCAAATTATATCGCCAAAAATTTCCATTTTTGATAGATAAACAATAACGTTACATATGCCCGGAAGGACAACCGGGATTATGATTTAACCTGAATGGATTGCGTTTGAAAAAACTTTTAAACTTTTCTACTCCAAATGATTAAGTGGTATGCGTATATTGTCCTGCTATTGATACTCATACCATGTTTATCTTCCGCAAAATTTAATAGTGGTGCCTATCACCATAAATCCGTCACCTTTCATAATGATTCGGCGTCTATAAAAGTTCTTTATAGCGATACCACCAACAAAAAGAAACAACAGGAAGCTGACGATAAAAAGAAAATAAAAGAAGTTGCCAAGGCGAAGCGTTTACCAAAACCGGAAAAGGTTGATGATAATAGCGCCGCAAATTCACAAAATAAAACAAAGCCAAAGCGGCAACGACGCCCGGCGGGATTGGAGCGGCCTCCTGAAATACCGAGGAGGAATGGTAATTAATTGTATCAATGGACATTATATTGCGTATTTACTAAAATGAAATACATCTGTGCCCTGCTTCTTTTGATAACTTATCTGGATGTAAGCGCCGCTCCGGTTAACAGCGGTTTTGCAGATCATTCGGTCAGGATAGTTGCTGATTCAGATACGATCATAAAGAAGCGTTCCGTTTCGGCAGGTATAAGCTATGGCAGCGATGCAAGCTTTTTTGGTCGCACGGGGCCGGTTAAATATCCTTTTTTGAATACAGATGTTATTTACAATACCAAATCCGGCTGGTTCATTTATGGATCAGCATATAAAGTGCTCGGTTCGATTCCTAATATCGACGAGATTGATCTGGGAGCCGGGTATGTATATCATATTACACCAAAGTTCTCCGGCAACATTAGCTATACTCGTTTCATTTTTGATCGGGATGCGCTGATCATCAAATCTGCCTCTTCCAATGATATCAACTTTAATAACAGCTATGACTGGAAAATATTGAAATCAGGCGTTATAGTGGATTATTTATTTGGTGAATCACATGACTTTTTTATTACGATAAGCAATTCAAAATATATCGAGACCAACTGGAGCATTTTTGACGACAAGGATTATCTCTCATTCAACCCGGGGGTTAACGTCATTTTAGGTACGCAAAACTTTGTACAAAAATATAATTTGAACCACCCGGGCAGAGTGGATTACGACATACCGATCGGTCCGCCGATCAGCATTCAAAAATATGCCAAGCACAACAGCGAGATCGATATGCTGAATTACAGCTTCAAAATTCCTATCGCTTATAACAGGCCGCATTATACATTTGAGTTTGCTTATAAATATTCTATACCTGTAAACGTTGAAGGTATATTAAGAAACCATAGAGAATCGTTCTATAACCTGACTTTTTATTACGTTTTTTATTAGCCGATGAATGTTCTGATTGTTGAAGACGAAAAAGCATTGACCAATGAGTTGGAGATCTTCCTGTCCAACTCCAACTATATCTGCGACGTTTGTTTTGATGGCACTTCTGCATCAGAGAAAATAGCAACCAACCTTTACGATTTTATTCTGATCGACCTTGGCCTGCCTGACTATGATGGCCTTGACCTTTTAAAAGAAGCAAAAAAATACAACCCCGAAGCAGCCTGTATTATATTAACTGCCCGTGCCGAAGTAAATGATCGTATAAAAGGGCTTGACCTGGGGGCAGATGATTACCTACCTAAACCCTTTTCGTTGCTCGAGTTGCAAAGCCGTATGCAGGCCATCATGCGCCGGAAATTTGGTCTGAAGCATTCAGTAGTGATGCTGGGCGATTTTGTGATTGACTTAACCAACCGTACGATAGCTCACAACAATACGCCTATTGGAACTATTACGAAGAAGGAATTCGACCTGATCGCATATATGCTACTGCATAAAAACAGAACGCTGACCCGCTCACAGCTAAGTGAGCATATTTGGGGAAGCATTGTAAATGACGATTACGATTCTAATTACATTGATGCCCACATTAAAAATATCCGCAAGAAACTGAATACCTACAGCGCCCCTGATTGGCTGGAGACCGTGCGGGGACTTGGGTACCGTATAAACATTAATAGTTAAAATCTTGAAGCTTGGCACCAAACTGACACTGTTTAATACCATCTCGAAGGTGGTAATAGTGGTGCTGTTTGTGTTGCTTTTGCCCACGCTGATCAAAGATATTAATCGCAGCTACACCGATAACTGGCTTAAACGACAACAAGAAAAAGTACTAAAGATAGTTAGCGGACCAGGTATAAATAATTACATACAGAATGGCGAGGGCTATGGTAGTTACAATGCCCTACTGAAAGAGGAATATGTGAGTCTCGACGTTGATTCGCTGAATGAAAATATAGATACTATTGTTAACGAGAACCGCCTTGTAGAAGGCGACACGATCCAGTACCGGATCCTGAGCCATAACTTTAAAGTTGGTAAGCAGAACTACATTTTGGAGATTGGAAAAAGCGTAGATACCATTAATGAAACTGCCACGCCATTACAAAACATTGCGCTTGAAATATTGCTGGGGATGATCCTGCTGACTATCCTTGCCGACCAGGTTTACTCTACCTACGTACTACGGCCACTAGGGCTCATCATTAAAACCAAATTGATCGGCCACAAATTTCCGAACCATACGCCTTATAAAAAGGTCAAAACCTCCACGACCGACTTTGAATACCTGGATATCAGTATTCATAAAATGATCCAGACCATTGAGAACACTTTCCAGAAAGAGCGCGAGTTTATTTCCAATGCGTCGCACGAGTTGATGACGCCTATATCTATTCTGCAGTCCAAGATCGAGAATATGTTCGAGGAGGAAGATATTCCGGACGAAACCAAAGTGAGGCTGATAGAAATGCAGAAGATATTGAACCGGTTGAAAAGTATCACCAAAACCTTGCTCCTGATATCTCAGATAGAAAACGAACAGTTTTTGAAGGAAGACAACATTTCATTATCCGAATTGATACATGAGGTTTACGAGGAAATATCTATCCGTTTGCAGGAGAAAGAGATTAGTTGCGAGATCAATGTTCCGGCGGAATGGCAGTTAAATCATGTCAATAAATTCCTGCTCTTCAATTTGTTCTTCAACCTGATAAACAACGCCATTAAGTATAACAAGGAGCACGGTGAAATAAAAATAACCGGGCATACTGATAATAAATTCTTCCTTGTTGCTGTAGCCGACACAGGCATAGGCATCAGCGCTGAACGGATCCCCCATATTTTTAACCGCTTTAAAAAATTCACACAATTGCTCCAGCAAGATAGCTTTGGATTGGGGTTGCCCATAGTAAAATCCATTGCCGATTTTCATCAGATTCGCATCGAAGTAGTCTCGGAACCGGAAGTTGGCACCACATTTAAGCTAATATTCCCGATTGACTTGATAACAACTCAATCTTAATTTACTATAAATAAATCACTTGTAAAATATTTTTAATTTTATACTACTTTTCCTATAGACATTATAGAAATATCTATATATTTGTCCCATGATGGTTGAACAATATGTTTTCTGTCATACATAATGCAGGGCGCTTACTGGGGCAAACAGATGGTTCGAATCCATCCTCTGCGTCTCTCTTCTCTCTCTTAGGTTTTATAATTGGTTGAAAGAGTTCCTGCCCATCAGGAACTCTTCTTTTTTGCCCTAAAAAACTATGTTTGTATTTGCAGACCGATTATGAAGAATTACCTGAAGATTGTTGAGATTGATGAATATTCCATCACCCCGAAATACTTACAGTTGATAAATTCAATTTTAAGGGGTATTGAATCTGGAAAGATTGAGAAGGATGATATTTTGCCGTCGATTAACGACTTTTGCGTGGCCCTGGATACCTCCAGGAACACCATTGAAAGAGCCTATACTGAACTAAAAAAGGCAGGTGTTGTAAAATCAGTTGCGGGCAAAGGTTACTTCATTGCAAATACCAATTTCAGTCAGCCGGTAAAGGTGCTGCTGTTGTTTAACAAGCTCAGCAGTCATAAAAAGATAATGTATGACGCCTTTGCTGCAACCTTAGGAAACAACGCAGCCATTGACTTTTACATTTATAATAATGACTTCAACGTATTCAAAAAACTAATTCTGGACAAGATCAACAACTACTCCAAATTTGTGATCATCCCGCACTTTATGGAGAATACGGAGCGTGCCTATGAAGTGATCAATACCATACCGAAGGATAAACTGATACTGATGGATAAACTGGAATCAGGTGTTACGGGCCAGTTTGGAGCCGTGTATGAAAGCTTTGAGAAAGATATTTATGAGGCTCTTGAAAAGTTGCTCGACAAACTGGGCAAGTATCATACGCTTAAGATCATATTCCCCGAAAGCTCTTATTATCCTAAAGAAATACTTACAGGCTTCCACAATTTTTGCCAGCAATATGCTTTTGATTATGAAGTGATTTATTCCCTGGAAAAGGAAGAAGTCTCAAAAGGTGTTGCCTATATTAACGTGATGGAAGATCACCTCGTGGAACTGATTGAGAAAATCATTGCAGCTAAATTAAAAGTGGGTAAGGATGTGGGTGTGATCTCTTACAATGAAACACCATTGAAAAAGATCATCCTGAATGGGATAACCACTATTTCCACCGATTTTGAACTGATGGGCCAGAAAACGGCAGAATTGGTTTTAACCAACTCAACCGATCATATCGCCATTCCTTTTAGAGTTACTGATAGGAGTTCGCTCTAGTCTTCATTAAGCAGGAAAAGACTCATACTTCGCGGACCATGCGCACCGATCACCAATGATTGTTCAATATCAGCTGTTTTCGAAGGACCAGCTATAAAAGCACCAAAGCCTTGCGTACTAATACCGATAGCACTGTATGCATCATGCATCGTCGCCACAATGTTTTTTGCATTAACAATCACAGCCAGATGCTGGGTAATAAATGGTAATACCCTTTGCCCCATCTGGTCTTCGGTGATCCAGATCGCGCCATTTTCGGCTACTGCAAGATCGGATTGTAAGATCGCCAGTTCAACATCAGCTAATTGTACTGGTAGATCGCTTAGATATTCTTTGGTGTCCGCAATATCATTGAGTTCGGAAATAGTTGAGATGATTCTTTTGTCTGTTCCGAAGTTACTTTGGATGACCGTCTTTACTTCATCCAGACTCTTAACCTCGTATACTTTGGCACCGATATTCGTGGCAACGGTTGTATATTGTGCCAACACAGTCTCTTTATTGCTGTATGCTTTAAGTGGTTCAATATCCGGCATAGAAGTCAATACAGGTTGATTGGCCCGGACGGCTGATAATATTTTTCCTCGTGTGCTCATTTCTTCCCCCTGTTCTTTTTGTACCATTCATCAAATGACTCCGCAGGTGGTTTGGGCATATCCCTTTGCTTATACCATGGGTTCAAAGCATTGTTTACTGCAAATGGTGCATATTTCATCACTATTCTGCCGGCTTTACCGGCTACGTGATACATGCCCGGTGATGAAAGCGTCCATTGCATCATTTTCATACCGACAGTTTTGGTCTTGGTGGTGTAACCGGCTTTAACAATTACCTGTCGCCATTTATATAACTGGTCGTGAATGTCAATTTTAACCGGGCAAACATTGGAGCACGATCCGCACAGCGTAGAGGCAAAAGGTAGATCAGCGTATTTTTCCATGTCCAGGTTAGGCGCCAATATCGAACCGATCGGTCCGCTGATGGCATTATGATAGCTATGGCCACCGCTGCGACGATAAACCGGGCAGGTGTTCATACAAGCACCGCAGCGTATGCATTTAAGCGAATTGCGGAAATCCTTTCTACCTAATTGGACACTTCTTCCGTTATCTACAATAACAATGTGCATCTCCTGACCAGGTCGCGGTTTTTTATAGTGGCTCGAATAAGTCGTTATCGGTTGTCCCGTGGCGCTACGGGTAAGCAATCTTAAAAAAACACCCAAATGCTCGCGTTTTGGGATGATCTTTTCGATACCCATGCTGGCAATATGCACTTCAGAAAGATGTGCGCCCATATCAGCATTCCCTTCGTTGGTACACACCACAAATTCGCCTGTTTCGGCAACGGCAAAGTTTACGCCTGTTAAAGCGACCTTGCGGGTCAGGAATACTTCTCTTAAATGCTGCCTTGCGGTTTCGGTGAGTATCTGCGGATCGGAAACACCTGCCGGAGTGCCCAAATGCTCGTGAAACAAATCGCCTATTTCTTCTTTCTTTTTATGGATGCAAGGCAACACAATATGGCTCGGCGGTTCTTTGGCTAGCTGCACAATGCGTTCGCCCAAGTCAGAATCAACCACCTCGATACCGTTTTCAGCCAGGTATTCATTCAAATGGCATTCCTCCGTCAGCATGGATTTGCTTTTTACCATGCGGTTAACGCCATGCTTTTTGATGATGCTATGAACAATTTCGTTATGCTCTTTGGCATCGGCCGCCCAGTGAACAGTAACCCCGTTTGCCAGTGCGTTGGCCTCGAATGACTCCAGGTAGTTGCCCAGATTCGAGAGCGTATGTTCTTTTATTTTAGAACCGGTTTCTCTCAGCAGCTCCCATTCAGGGAACTGATTTACGGCTTTATCACGCTTCTGACGTATCCACCATAAGGTTTCATCATGCCAATCAACACGGTTTTCATCGGCATTGAATTGTCCGGCAAGTTCGGCGTGGTTTTTTGTTGATGTCGTACTCATTGGACTGAAGAGTTTAATATTTCGGCAATATGTATCACTTTCACGTGGCTTCCCTGTCGTCTTAAAATACCTTCCATATGCATCAGGCACGACATATCAGCCCCCGTAATATACTCGGCACCGTGTTCCAAATGGTCGGACACACGGTCGACCCCCATTTTTACGGAAACTACCTCTTCGGCCACGCAAAATGTCCCACCAAATCCACAGCATTCATCCTGGCGGCTCAATGGGATCAACTCAATTCCTTTTACCATGTTGAGTAATTGCTCCGGTTTTGAAAAAGGCGCGGCTACCAGCTCTGTCATTTGCGATATCTTGAGTCCACGCTGACCGTGGCAACTTTGATGCACGCCTACCTTATGCGGAAACACAGCGTCCAGGTGATCAACCTTTAAAATATCAGTCAAAAATTCGGTCAACTCATACACTTTACGACGCACCTGCACTGCCTCATTTTCTCTTTTTTCAGAATGCAGGTGATCTTTTATATGCAGTATACAGCTGCCCGAAGGGGATACGATATAGTCAAAGTCAGAAAAATTATCTATAAAAAGCTCGTTGCAACCGCTTGTCAGGTGCTCGTAACCGGAGTTTGCCATCGGTTGTCCGCAGCAGGTTTGTTTTGGTGGATAAACTACCGTTACACCCAGTTTTTCGAGTAATTGCAGAGTAGCTATTGCAGCTCCGGGGTAAAACTGGTCTACATAGCAGGGAATAAAGAGTCCGACAGTCATTTGATTACAGGCTTGCTTTGCGCGTAATACTTCAATTCAATAATGTCGCCGGGTATGGGTTTGGTATTCCATGATCTGTGAATGGCCAGTGCTGCGCCAATGGCAGTTGCCTGGGCCATTGAAGCCGCAAAAACCTCGATATCGGGAAAGGTATTTGCCAGTAAGTTCATATATACAGCGTTTTTACTGAAACCACCGTCAACAAAGATCCGCTTCACAAGTGTGCCTTTCAGCACCAACCTGGTTGAGTAAACCTGCTGGTGTATCAGATCGAGGACTAGTTGATGATAGGCTTCTGTTTCGTCGCTAAAAATAGCTAAATCCCTGTCTTTAAAAACGGATTCCTTCAAAAATGCATCGGAATGCTTGTTTTGCTGAATAGATTGCTGCAATTTATTAATTACTTCAGGGTCAAAAGGCATCGTCCGGAACCTGATCGCGTCCTGTTTAAAATGTTCGGCGATACGCTTTACCTGCTGTTCATGTTCGTTCCCCGCAAATAATCTCGACGCCTTAACCGGTTTGCCCTGGTATTGCAGGTAGCATAAGCAATCGTTCTGCAATTCACTTTGGCTCAATGGCTCATGATTGAACGGGTTCATGCTAATACACCAGGTGCCGGTTGAGATCAGGATAAATGGTTCGCTAAAACTTACCAGGTAAGGAATAAGCGCGGCAGAACTATCGTGCAAACCAATGCCTACACAATAATTATTACCCGGGAAACAGGCTCTTAAAGTCTCAGCGGGGCTTTTGATGGGCGCCAGTTTTAGTGATAAACCTTCTTTCTCAACCCAATCGTGATAGCGTTTGCTATTGAAATTCCAAAAAGCTGTATGACAACCTATGCTGGTAATATCAGACCAATATTCACCGGATATTAACGAACTCAAATATTGAGGCAGATGCAGCGCGTACTTTAGTTTCTTAAATATATCCGGCCGCTCATTCTTCAGGCGGTATAGTTGAAGACCCGAATTTAAACTTCCTAATATGGGCGATGCAGTTTCAGATGCAAACTGATCTTCGCCACCATATTTGGCATAAAGCTGCTTGCTTAATTCTTCCGGGTATGGTTTCAGGTAATTATATAACGGCGTTAAGGGTTTACCTTCCTCATCTACATAAACCAGGCTTGCACCGTAAGCGCTGAAGTTTACAGCTTTCACCTCAAATTCTTTCAGCCGAAATATTGTGCTCAATGAATCGAACACAGACAACCGCAAGCTTTCCAGGTTCTCGCAAGGAAACCCATCTTCATCTGCTGTCTCGATAAAGCGGGCTGATCTTTCATAAACTATCTGGTAATGCTCATCAAACAGGAATAACTTCTTATTCGTTTTTCCGACATCAAAAATAGCTATGACGGGTGTTGGCTTCATTACAATCCGGTTGCGACAGTTTTCAGCCCTCTTTCCCTGATCAGGTTATCACGCACACCCAGCTTTCTGAAAAGCGCTAATGGTTGTAATGCTCCTCCTGCCAATAATCGTGCTTGCGCCACTAGTGGACGTACATCCGTACGATAAGCATTTTGTAATATCTCCTGCGCCTGCACCACATCATTATTCTGTTGTGCTTGTTTCAGAGCAGCCTGATCAACTAATAAAGCCTGTGCGTAAGCTATTTTTATAGCCTCAACAGACTGTAATAGATCTTCTATCGGATCTTTTATATTGTGCGATGCATCGATCATCCAACCTATGCCTGTAGCATGATTCATTCCACGTGCATCCATGCCCTCTACCAGCTCATTAAAGATCAGGAAAAGCTGATATGGATTAATACTTCCAACAGTCAGGTCGTCATCGCCATATTTTGAATCGTTGAAATGGAAACCTGCCAGCTTACCTTCCATCAAAAGCAGTGCAACTATCTGTTCAATATTCGCTCCCTGTAAATGATGGCCGAGATCTACCAGTGTTTGAGCTTTGTTACCCAGTTTGCTAGATAACAGGTACGATTGCCCCCAGTCGCCGATGGTGGTCGAATAAAAATTAGGTTCGTACGGTTTATATTCAACCCACATTTTCCAGTCATCAGGAAGGGCAGTATATATCTGTTGCAAACTATCGAATGTCCGTTCAAAAGCACCGCGCATATTTAACTGGCCGGGAAAGTTTGAGCCGTCCGATAGCCAAACCGACAAGGCTTTTGAATCGAGTTCAACGCCGTATTTGATTACCTGGATATTATGCTCAATGGCCTGCTGGCGCACTGCTTTGTCAATATGGTTTAATGAACCAAACTTATAGCTTAACTCCTGATCGGGCTGATCCTGGAAAGTGTTTGAATTAACGGCGTCAAAATGCAGTCCATAATGCGAGGCCAGTGCCTTTATTGTAGCTGCATTCTCCGGGATATCCCAGGGAATGTGCAACGAGATCGAATTGCTTGATCTGTTTAAGGCATGAATTAGTCCCACATCAGCAATTTTCTCCTCTAAGCTACGCGGCTCGCCACCACCTGAGAAACGTCCGAAACGTGTACCGCCCGTACCCAATGCCCAGCTTGGGATGGTGATATTAAAGGCGATGAGTTTTTGTATTACTGTATCGACATTGGATAGACCTTCAGCAACAAACTCAAACTGCTGCTTGTGTTTGGCTAAATGCCCCTGGTTCAATTCATCTATATGATGTTGTTCTACTTGCATAATAATAAAGACTATTAACTATGATCTATCAACTATCAGCTACCTTACAAAAGCCATTGCTACACCACCATCTACATTTAATACATTTCCTGTCGACTTATTCAACAATCCGCCTACAAAAGCAAAGCAAGCGTTGGCAATATCTTGTGGTAATATAACCTGGTTAAGCAGAGTACGTTTGGCATAATAAGCCGGTAATTCTTCCACGGTAATCCCATAAGCTTTAGCACGGCCTTCGGCCCAGCCGCCGGCCCAGATATTGCTATCGCTGATCACAGCATCAGGATTCACTACATTTACACGGATGTTATCAGCACCCAATTCTGCCGCATTCAACCTGCTTAAATGTAGTTGTGCTGCTTTGGCACTTCCGTACCCGGCATTATTCGGCCCGCTTACCAAAGCATTTTTGCTGACAATATTGATCACATCGCCGCCAATGGCTTGTTTTTGCATTACTTTCACCGCAGCCTGTGTGATGAAGAACTGCCCTTTTACCAGTACATCATAAAGCAGGTCCCAATCCTTTTCGGTATGGTCGCCAATTGATTTGGAGATAGATAAGCCTGCGTTATTTACTACGATATCTACTCCACCAAAGGCTAAAGCCGCTACATTTAAAGATTCATCGATCTGCCCTTGTTTGGTCACATCCAATATTGCTGTGGTATAGGAATCTTTACCGAATTGCTTTTCAAACTCTTCTCCTGCGCCTTCCAGGCGTTCGGCGTTCATATCGTTCAGGATTACCACTGCTCCTTCTTCAACAAACTTTTTAGCGATAGCTTTACCAATACCACCCGCACTTCCGGTTATCAGGGCAATCCTGCCGGACAAAGCTTTTGGCTTTGGCATACGCTGCAATTTTGCCTCTTCCAGCAACCAGTATTCGATATCAAACGCTTCCTGGCGAGGTAATGAAGTGTATTCTGAGACAGCCTCCGCACCTTTCATCACGTTGATAGCGTTGATATAAAATTCAGAGGCAACGCGGGTAGTTTGTTTGTCTTTCGAGAAAGAGAACATACCCACGCCCGGATACAAAATGATCACCGGGTTTGCGTCGCGAACCGGCGGACTGTTTGTATGCTTACAGCTCTCGTAATATGCTGTATACATTTTGCGGTACGCCTCAAAAGCCGGTTGTAGTTTCTCCTTTATGGCTTTTACATCAGACAAATCTTCGTCAGGCTTCAACTCAAGCACCAGCGGACTAATTTTCGTCCTCAAGAAATGATCCGGGCAGCTGGTTCCCATCGGTGCCAGGCGATCTAGGTCATTTGAATTAATAAATTCCAGCACACGGGCATCATCAGTAAAATGCCCAACCATGTGGCGCTCGCTTGAGCAGAAACCACGTAGGATTGGCGCTATAGCAGCAGCTTGTTTTTTGCGACCCGCTTCGCTCAGGCTCTCTATCCTTTTCCCGCCAAATACAGGGCCCTTTTTGCCATAGTTATCTTCCAGGTAAGCGGCGCAACGCTCTATTACTTCCAGGGTATTGATATAGCTTTCGTAAGCAGTGTCACCCCAGGTAAATAAGCCATGCGAACCCAGCATGATACCACGGATTCCCGGATTATTGTCGAGACATTCCTTCAGTTTTAAACCCAGATCGAAACCCGGTCTCTGCCAGTCTACCCAACCGATGGTGTCGCTGAATAGTTCCTGTGTGATGCGTTTACCGTCTTTTGCTGCCGCGATGGCAATAGCTGCATCCGGATGCAAATGATCGATATGTTTGAATGGTAAAAATCCATGCAAGGGAGTATCGATAGAAGGTGCTTTTGAATTCAGATCATATATGCAATGATTGAACAGTTCTACCATTTCGTCTTCAAACTCCAATCCGCGGTATACATTTTTCAGGCTACGTAACCTGTCGACATATAGTGCTGCAAGTCCGCCTTTTTTAAGCGTTCCTATATCCCCGCCAGAACCTTTGATCCACATTACTTCGGTCTCCTCGCCGGTAAGCGGGTCACTTGCCATAGCTTTGCATGAAGTATTTCCGCCGCCATAATTGGTGAGGCGCAAATCGGCACCAAGCAAATTTGACCGGTAGATCAGTAAATCAACCTCGTTTCCTTTTAATTTTTCGGCTGCTGCGTCATCCCACAGATAACTCACATATTTAAAATCAGCAGTTGTTTTCATATCAGATATTTATTTTAAGCTTTTAAAGAGTTGCCGTACCCCACCAGGAGCACAGAAACGATAATGATCAATATACCCGCAATTACCGTCGCGAATGCCTTTTTGCTTACGCCTTTCCATTCTTTCAGGAGCAGCCCCCATATATTTGCTACAAGGATTATGAATGCCATGTGCAGTATCCACGAGCTTGCGCCATTACCCAATCTACTTTCGCCCATTCCATAGAAGAAGAATTGTAAGAACCATGTTGTACCAGCCAATGCCGAAAACAAATAATTTTTCAGTAACGGTGTCTTTTTATCAGTATAATTATCAAATGTTTTGTTGCGGGCATTCAGGATCATGCACCAGATAAAATTGGTACTCAGCCCTCCCCACAATAAAGGCACATAGGTAACATTGTTTTGAAACAGGAAATTTCCTTGTCCCGGATGTGATGCCTGCCATAAATGGTTAGCAGTATCAGCCATATCCTTCCCCGCTTCGATACCAAAATTGAAACAAGCACTCAGCACACCCGAAACGATGGCTACAAATATTCCTATTCCAAAACGATAGTCTTTATTGTCTTCCGAAGCGGTTTGATTTTTTTTAAGGTCTTTCTCCTTTATTGTACCCGCTTTACCGCAAACGATTATTCCGATTACGCAGACAATGATGCCCATCAGTACCATCTGTCCCCAATGAGTGTGCAATAGGGTACCGAAATTATCTTTACCCGTTTTTGGATAAAGACTGTAGTAAAAGGAAGGTACCAATGAGCCAAACACAGAGCAAAGTCCTAATATGATCGTGCTGCCTAAAGAAACACCGAGGTAACGTACACCAAGACCATAAGTCAATCCACCAATACCCCATAGCAGGCCGAAGAAATAAGTAAGCCCAATTACACCGCCATTGGTTTGACGGATGATATCTACGAATCCCGGAATAGTAAGCCACGCCGCTATAGGCGGAACGATAAGCCAGGAGAATAATCCACCCATTATCCAGAAACTTTCCCAGGCCCAGCCTTTTACTTTTTTGTAAGGAATATAAAAACTACCCGACGCGAAACCGCCGATAAAATGGAAGATCACTCCGAATATTACCTGCATGTAATTTAAGCTGATTGGTTGACGATATTTTGCTAAGGTAATTTACAACTTTTTAGCAACTGTCCTTATCTGTCCTTAATTGTCACGAATTATCTGTTTATTAGACTGGAACTGACATTTGGATTGACATCCACAAATAGATCGCTTTGAAAAGGAGGCACCTACGGAGCCTGAATAGCTTATATTTTTGGTCTATAAACAGGAAGCTCCTCTGGAGCTAAAAGCAAAATAAAGATTGACTCCATAGGAATCGCCGGTTTATAGCAACGCGCAAATAAATGTCTTGGGCTCCAGCGGAGCCTCCTTCTGCGAATAGTTTTAAAACGCAATTTCGCAGAGAACGATTCCATAAAAAAAGCTTCCCGGAATACCCCCGGGAAGCCTAAGATCAGTTATTATTATTTGTAAGAAATTCTGCTTATTTAGCCTTTAACTCGTCAATACTTACCTGCGGAGCCAAAGCCTTGTGTACCTTTTCAACAGTAATTGATTTAGTCAAATTGAACGATTTCTCTAATTTGATATCCTCGCTGGAGGCGCCAATCTTTACCTTATACTCGCCTGCATCTGCTACCCAGGCTGATTGTGCAGTATCAAAAGAAGCCAAAGATTTTGAATCGAGAGTAAAGCTTAAAGTTTGAGACTCGCCTGGTTTCAATTCTTTGGTTTTGGCAAAGCCTTTTAATTCTTCTGATGGCTTATCCATGCTTTTGTGAGGGGCACTTAAGTACAATTCTGCTACCTCTTTACCTGCGACTGAACCCGTATTAGTAACGGTTACTGTAGCTGTGATTTTACCGTTAAAGGCTGCATTGCTCAATGTAAGATTACTGAAAGAGAATTTGGTGTAAGATAACCCGTAACCAAACGCGTAAGCCGGTTTTACTTTAAAGGTGTTGAAATAACGGTAACCTACATAAACCCCTTCCTGGTAAACAACTTCGGCTGGGATCACTTTACCCATCATGCCCTGCGTTGCCTTTTCAGGAAATTCCTTACCCGGGAAGTTTTTGGCGGAAGGCACATCGTTATATGATTCAGGGAAAGTAGTTGCCAGTTTGCCTGATGGATTTACTTTGCCGCTCAACACATCAGCGATAGCATTGCCACCTTCCTGTCCCGGCTGCCATGCAAGTAATATCGCATCAACCTTATCGCGGAATGAAGTTACATCGATCACACCACCGATATTCAGTACCGCAATAACCGGTTTATGTTTTGCGTGGAAAGCGTCTGAAACACTTGTGATCATATCTTTCTCCAGGCTGGTCAGTTCATAATCGTCAGCCACTTTGCGGTCGTTACCTTCACCTGCATTTCTACCGATGTAAATGATTGCTATATCCGAAGCATCTGCCTTTTGCCCTGCGCTGGCTGCATCAAATTTATATTCTGGGGCAAATGGCGTAGGGTTCATCAATTCCTGCATTAAAGATTTCTTCGGATGCTTTGCGGCATAATCAGCAAGGTGGGCTTTGTAGTTCTGCGCCAACGCGTCATCCAATTTATAACCTGCATTGGTCAATCCTTCATTTAAGGAAACTACGTAAGGTTTGTTCACGTCGCCACTTCCTGTTCCGCCTGCTATCAGGTCATAACCATGATTACCGAACAGCGCGATGGTTGCGCCGCTCTTTTTGATTGGCAAAGCGTTTTCACCATTTTTCAGTAAAATCATGCTCTCAGCGGCAGCTTCTCTTGATATTTGGGCATCACCCTTTAAATCTGCTTTGTTGGGATAATCATAGTTCTTCGCGGTCAGCGTATGAACCAGCACATTCAGAACAGCTTCTACATTTTTATCCAATTCGGCTTCTGAAAGTTTTCCGGATTTAACAGCTTCAGTGATCGCTTTTACCTGGGTTGGATTTCCCGGCATCATGAGGTTGTTTCCTGCATATACCTGCGCGGCAGCATCTTTACCGCCGAACCAGTCGCTCATGACAAGGCCTTTATAGCCCCAATCTTCGCGCAGCACGGTAGTCAGCAGGTCGCGGCTCTCAGAAGTATAAGTGCCGTTGACCAGGTTATAAGAGCTCATTACTGCCCATGGTTGCGATCTTTTTATCGCGATCTCAAAGTTTCTCAGGTAGATCTCGCGCAAAGCACGTTCGCTGATGATCTCGTTCACAGAAGCACGGTCGGTCTCCTGGTTGTTTGCTGCGAAGTGTTTAATAGTCGCACCAACACCCTGCGACTGGATACCATTAATAATTGCAGAAGCCATACTACCTGAAACCAGCGGATCTTCTGAGTAATATTCAAAGTTTCGCCCTCCAAGCGGGTTGCGATGGATGTTAACACCCGGGCCCAGTATAAAGTCAAGGCCATAAGATTTGATCTCTGAGCCAAAGGCTATACCTACTTTTCTAACCAGAGCAGTATCCCAGCTTGACGCCAGCAAGGTCCCTACCGGCCATGCCGTTGAAAACAGGTTATCTGCGGAATCTTTTTTAGTCATTACAAACCTGTGGATACCTGAAGGTCCGTCGGCCATCCCTATAGAAGGAATACCGAATTTGGGATTTGGTATGGTGTGCCCTGATATGGTTGGCATTTTATCCGGGGTTTTATCATTAGATCCCAAAGTCATCCCCGGCATAGAAAAACCCTTGCCCACAACTACCCGCACCTTATCATCCAGGCTCATCTTTTTCACAATCTCCTTAATAGGGTCTTTACCAAACTGTAGCTCTTTCTCTTGTGCGAAAGCAGATTGCCCGGCAACTAACGTTGTTACAACAACAATCTGCGCAAAAAATAATTTCTTCATTTCTATTCTACTGGAATTATCTGCTTAGTGATTTTCTTTAACACGAATACCCTTTGCCTCGAACATGCCCATCAGGCTGCCTTTCACATGGTCGTCATCTACAGGTTCCATTGTCAGCGATACATCGTAGCTCTGGATGGTAAATGCAGCAGTGATGGTTTTGTCTTTTTCGTCGATCTGGGTGATCTTGGTCATTTCCTTGCCTGTAGTGTCTTGAACTACACCGTTTAATTTGCCGTCTTTTCTTTCCAGCACGAATGTCAGTTTAGCATCGCCGTTAGGCGTACCCATAATCACAACGTTCCATTTGCCTGGGAAATAATCGGCGGTTTGCGCGTTTGCGGTCAGGCTAAAGAATAGAGCTATGGCCAGTGTAAAAATAAAAGTCAGTTTTCTCATAATGTCTTTTTGATTAAATAGTTAAATACAATCCGTAATTTGAACGGAATAAAGATATATCGCGATTTTTACAAATGCAAATTTCATTACGTATTTTTTACGTAATAATAAATTATTAACTTTGAAACCAGTTAAAACCATGACAGAAGAGCTATTCGACGACTTTTTTCATCCTGCAAATGACTATCTGCGCAATGTGTCGGTTGACAATGTGATATTCGGGTATCATGAAAAGGAACTGAAGGTTTTGCTGCAACAACCTTTCGCAGATGAGAAATGGACAGTGGCTGGTGGCTATATCAAAAGGACAGAATCCATTGAAGAAGCTGCAAAACGTATAGCCTATGCACGCACGGGCTTAAAGGGATTGTTTTTACAGAAATTCAATGCTTTCGGAAATCCGCAGCGTGTAGCCGACAACGGTTTTACAGCTGAAAAACTATCAAAGATAGCCGGGGTTGAAATACCTGCGAACTCGTGGATATTCGATTATTTTGTATCCATCGCTTTTTATACACTGACGGAATTTTCGAAAGTATCCGTCAGGAAATCGGAACAGGAAGCAGATTGTGCATGGTGGCCGGTAAATGAACTGCCCCCAATGATGTTCGATCACGAAATGATCATTAAAGAAGCACTAAAAGCCATGCGGCTTCATATTGCACACTACCCGATTGGATATGAACTGCTGGAAGAAAAATTTACGCTACCCGAGATCCATAGCCTTTACGAAACCATACTTGACAAGCAACTGGACGACCGTAACTTCGCCAAACGCCTGATGGCCACCGGTATCATCATCAAACTGAATGAAACCCGGAAGATCGGTCCACACCGCTCTCCGTATCTCTATAAATTTGATAAGGAGAAATATGAAGCAGGTTTAAAAAGCGGAGTGGACCTGGCTTTCTGAGACCATCAACAGAAATAAAACTCTTTATATTTCAATACGATAAGCGGATTTTAAATAAAATGTGCTCCTTGCTTTGTGGAAAGTGATTCCGCGTTGCATCCTGTTGTCATAAAATGTAATAAATTGTATCGTTTACGCAAACCTTTACACATGACAGCGCTTCCATTCAAACCAACACGCTACCTGCTGATCATTAGCTTTTTGTTTCTATGTCAAATTGCATTGGGACAAAACAGGTATAATGCTATCAGCTTTCGTATTGATTCATTTGCCAGTGTAGGCATGCCTAAATCAGCCTTACAGCAAGTCGACAACCTGGAGAGCCTGGCGCGAAAGGACAAAAACGTACCACAGCAAGTAAAGGCTGCCGTTTATCGGATGACTTTCCAATCGTACCTGGAGGAAGATGCCCTGCAAGCGATCATCAGCCGGTTGCGTTTAGATATCAGGGAATCCGGGTACCCTGTTAAGCCTGTATTGCAATCGCTGCTGGCCGATATGTACTGGAAATATTATCAGCAAAACCGTTATAAGTTTTCGCAACGCAGCCATACGCTGAAAAAGGATACCGATTTTACAAATTGGGACCTGCAAACTATCATCAATGAAACCGGTAACCTATACAAACAATCCTTAGCCGATACCACGCAGGAGCAAGCCACTCCCATGAATGTGTTGAATGGTGTTTTGGAAGGTGACAGCACAACTAGATATTTAAGACCAACATTGTATGATTTATTGTTGCATCGTGCATTAGATTTCTTTCTTGCCAATGAACCTGCTATCACCAAGACCCAGGCGCCATTTTCATTAAACGATCCAGGGTTGTTTGCAGATAGCCGTGTATTTGCCGGACTGACGATTAAAACTACTGATACTTCTTCTACCTGGTACACAGGGATAAAATATCTGCAACAGGCTACATATTTTCATTTGAAACAAGGGCATGATGAAGCTGTAGCCGACCTCGACCTAAAACGTCTTGAATTTTTGTACAGAGAATCGGCAATTGAGCACAAAGACTCACTGTATCTTTCAGCGCTGAACCGAATAGTATCCGGGTTTGCTCAAAAACCCATCAGCAGTGAAGCATTAGTTGTGCTGGGCGGATATTATAGCAACAAAGACAGCCTGGTTTTAGCTCATCAATATTATGCGCAAGCCGTAAAAACTTACCCAAAAAGCTTTGGCGGAAAAAATGCAGCTTCCGAACTTCAAAAGCTTGAGCAAAAAAATGTGACTGCCACAGTTGAAAGCATCTATCCCTCCACCAAACCAATACTGGCGCTACTTAGCTATAAAAACATTTCATCGACCCGCATCCTGATCTATAAACTATCGCAAAACCAGTATGACGATTTTTTTGGTGGACGTGTCAGGGGAAATACTACTGGCAGAACGTATACACAGTTTCAGCTGGATATACTGAAGAGGTTAAGACCGGTACGGCAACAAGACTTGAATTGGAAGCCTTTAACCGATTATCGTACTCATTCCGCAGAGTTTAAGATCGATTCATTGCCAGCCGGGAATTATGTTATGTTGGTAAAAGGCGAAAATTCTGATGAGGAAACCATGGAGGCCATAACCAATTTCAGGGTAAGCAATATAGCCTACATGGCGCGAATAAATCCTGATGATAATATACAGGTTACTGTTACCGACAGGGAAAGCGGGGAGCCCGCAGAAGGCATACGCATTCAAATGAAAGGAACGTATACAGCCTATAAGAACGGCCTATCTCAGGCAGAAAAGATTACTGAAACAGGTACCTCGGATGCCAACGGCAAGTTTATATCAAAAAAAATATCATCCTATAATAATGATATCATACTGACTGCTCCCGGAGATACGCTGACAGAGAATAACAGGTATGTAAGCGGGCAAAGAGATAACTCTGATGATGAAGATGACGAGCCTGAGTATAAAACAGTATTGTTTACCGACAGGCAGATCTATCGCCCGGGGCAAACCATTTATTTTAAGGCCCTTCAGTTGCAGACCTTAAAACGTAAGGTCAGCATTGTTTCTAATAAAGACCTGGAAGTGAGTTTTAAAGATGTCAATTATAAATTAGTTACATCACTTAAATTAAAAACCAATGAGTTTGGCTCTGTTAGCGGCTCCTTCATCATACCGCAAAATATGCTTGATGGAGAAGTAACCCTAGAGACAAATGATGGCGACATCAGTATAAGGGTTGAAGAATACAAACGCCCAACATTCCAGGTTGAATTTTTGCCTGTAAAAACAAGTTATCATATTAACGATACGGTGAGTGTAAAGGGGCATGTAACAGCGCTTTCGGGCTATGGATTGTCGCGTGCAGAAGTTGCTTATCATGTAACCCGCACAGAGCAGGTAGATTATTATTACATGCAGGCGTTAGCCGGTTCAAAGTTTCGCCGCAATTATGAAACCGCCGAAATAAAAACCGATACAGTTAGAACTGATGACCAAGGGAACTATACTATAAAATTTAAGGCCACTCCTGATGAGAACGAAAAGTACAGCCAGGTAAATTACAGCTACGAAATTAAAGCAGATGTGACCGATGCCAGTGGCGAAACACGATCAGGCGAAACCACGGTTACCGTTGGTCATAATGATATTAGTATCCAAGGCTATTTCCCTGATCAGCTATTTGCAAAAGATTCTTTAAAAGCTGAAGTACGTGTTAATAATCTGAACGGGCAACAACAAAAGGCTGATATTAAGGTTGAAGTGTTTGCTTTGCAAAGTCCCGCACACTTTTACAAGAACAGACTATGGGCAGCGCCCGACCAGTACATGCTATCTTCGGAAGAATTCAAAAGAGATTTCCCGGAATATGCTTATACAAATGAAGATATACCAACACAATGGAAACCTGACAAACAGGTGATCTCCATTCCTGTGAAAGTAAGCGACAATAAGCCAGCAGTTATAGATCTGGACCCTTTGCGTAAAGAAAAGTCTGGTATGTACCGTGTAACAATAAAAGCCAGGAACGAAAAAGGGGATACCGTTTCTGCCACCAAAAATATCATCCTCATAGCTGATTCTCCTAAGCCTGCGCGATCAAGCGATTGGGTTATCCCGGTTGTAACATTTGTTAAGCCGGGTATGCAAGCCGAGTTCCTGGTGGGGAATGGGCAAAAGATGAACGTTTTAGTAGAACGTTATAACGGATCAAAACTCATTTCATCGCACTGGGAGACTATTGAGGGAGCGCAACGGCGTTTTAAGTTTTCAATGTCAGCCAACGATAAAAGTACATCCGTTCAGTTTATGGCGATCTGTCAGAACAGGGTGTACACCAGTTATCAGCGCATACAAATGATGGATCCGGATAAATCATTGAAATTGAAATTCACCAGTTTCCACAACAAACTGCAACCCGGTGATAAAGAGCAATGGAAATTGCAGATTACTAATTTTAATGATGAACGCCAGTCGGCCGAAATGGTTGCATCTTTGTACGATGCTTCATTGGACGAACTTAACACTGCCCAAAATTGGCGCGATGTATTAGATTTTGCAGAGCAAAGAAACCCCAACTACTTCAGGTGGACAAACAATAATTTCATAAACCAAATTCAAAGCGAACCGGTAAGTCGAACAGACTATAATTACCCGTTCCAGATCCGTTCTTATGAACAGTTATCCCTATTTGGCTACAACTATTGGGGAGGTTACAACGATGGTTACAGAGATTACCTTGAAAAAGCCAAATCGCGGATGGCCATGGCCGAGCGGGACAAACAGATACAGGAGAATGCCGCAAAAAACGCAGCTAAAGTAAAAAACGGTTACCTGGTTACCGGCAAAGTAATAGGCGAAGGCGGGCTTTCTGTTCCAGGAGTTAGCATTATTATCAAGGGGTTGAATATCGGGACCGTAACCAACAGTGCGGGATACTTCAGCATCAAGGTGCCTAAAAACGGGTCGATCATTGTATCATTTGTGGGCTATGAAAAACAAACAATTGTAGCACCCAACAGCGAAGGTCTTATTATTAAATTGAAGCCAAGTAGTAGTGCGTTGCAAGAAGTAGTGGTGACAGGCTATGGGAGGGTTACGCGGAAGGAAGTAAGCATGGGCTACAGTGTTGCAACTGTACGCATACGCGGAATGGCCAGCGATGGAATTTATGGTTCAAGTGCAGCAGACACTTCTAGACTCTTGCAAGGCCAGGCGGCAGGGGTAACAGTTATGCAAGCCGCCCCCGGTGCTGCAAGCGATGTAATAGTAAGAGAGTATGATGCGTTGAAATCAAAACCTGTTGCCATCCGTAAAAACTTTAACGAAACCGCTTTTTTCTACCCCCAACTGCATACCGACAGCGATGGTAAGATTCTGATCGATTTTACCATACCCGAATCATTGACCAAATGGCGTTTCAAAGCATTTACTCATACCCGCGATCTGAAATCAGGCTATACAGAAAACGAGGTAGTAACACAAAAACAATTAAGTATTAGTGCCAATGCGCCGCGGTTTTTGCGCGAGGGGGATACCATCACCGTTTCAGCAAGATTAGCTAACCTGTCGTCTGATAAATTGAAGGGTGAGGTTAGGCTGCAGCTTTTCAATGCGTTGAATATGCATCCTGTGCAATTATTGATCAACCCGGCTGATGCGAAACAAAAATTTGAGGTAAATGCATCCACCAATAAAGCTGTGTCATTCAAATTGGTTATACCATCAAACCTGGATGCGCTTACTTATCGTCTGACTGCCGATGCCGGTAATTTAAGCGATGGTGAAGAAAACACCATTCCAGTGCTACCTAACCGTATGCTGGTAACAGAATCTATGCCGATGATGATCCGGGCAGGACAGGATCGTACTTACAATTTTGATAAGTTACTGCACAATACCAGCAGCACGCTCCAAAATAAATCGCTGACCTTGGAATATACCCAAAATCCGGTATGGTATGCGGTTCAAGCCATGCCTTATATGATGGAGTTTCCTTATGAATGTGCTGAGCAGGTTTTCAGTCGCTATTATGCCAATAGCATGGCAACAAGCCTGGTGAACCGTATGCCCGTTATTAAACAGGTGTTTGATCAGTGGAAAAATACCAATAGCTCAGAACTTTTATCAAACCTGGAAAACAACCAGGAACTGAAATATACGCTGTTGGAAGAAACCCCATGGCTGCGCGATGCCACAAATGAATCGGAACAGAAAAAGCGCATAGCCTTGCTTTTCGACCTGAATAAAATGAGCAGCGAACTAAAGCTGAACCTGGATAAGTTGCAACAGCGCCAGCTCGGTGACGGTGGGTTTGTTTGGTTTGGTGGCGACAGATCTGATCGTTTTATTACGCAGCACATCGTGGCAGGTATCGGGCAGTTATATCATTTGCATGTAGCAGACAATAAGGATGTGCAGCTGAAACAGATAGCGGATAAAGCACTTGGCTATCTGGATAGTAAAATAATTGAAGATGACAATTACGAAAAACTGCATGCAAAAAATTATTCATCAAGAGATGTATGGTACTCCGAAGCGCACGCCTGGTATGCACGCAGCTATTATGCAGACCAGAAGATGAGCGCTAATCTAAAAAAGGCATTTGACAATTATGAACAGCGGGCTGAAAAACAATGGGTTAAACAAAGCCTGTATGAACAGGGCATGGTAGCTTTAACCCTATTGCGCAATGGAAAGCCGCAGGTGGCTAATACCATCATTAAATCCTTAAAGGAAACCGCTCAGCGTTCGGAAGACATGGGTATGTACTGGGGCAAAAACATGCAGGGCTATTTCTGGTATGAAGCGCCCATAGAAACCCAATGCCTGATGATAGAGCTATTTACCGAAGCCGGGGGTAACGAAAAAGATGTGGAGGAAATGAAAATATGGCTGCTACGCAGCAAGCAAACCAGCGACTGGAAAACCACCAAAGCTACAGCCGCCGCCTGCTATGCGCTACTGATGAAACAGGATGAATGGCTGTCGCCGGATAATACATCGGATATTAAACTGGGCGGGAAAGAATTGACCGAATTAAAACCGGATATAAAAGCTGATGCCGGAACAGGTTATATCAAAACTAGTTGGACCGATGACCAGGTGAAGCAGGAAATGGGCAAAGTGGAGATCAAAAACAACGGTAAATCCATCAGCTGGGGTGCTTTACACTGGCAATATTTGGAGCAACTGGATAAGATCACCTCATCTAAAACTGATATTCAATTATCGCGCAAATATTTTATTCTGAAACAAACCGATTCCGGTCCGGTGGTAACCGAAGTAGATGCATCACATCAGCCTAAGACCGGCGACCTGCTTAAGGTAATCGTATACATGAAAGCAGGCCGTGATTTTGAATATGTACAACTAAAGGATATGCGCCCGGCAGGAACAGAGCCAGTAAGTGTTCTGTCCGAATACAAATACCAGGATGGCTTATCGTACTATGAGGTAACTAAAGATGTTGCCACCAATTTCTTCATCAGTTATCTGAACAAGGGTAACTATGTTTTTGAATACCAGCTAAGGGTTGCCCAGCCAGGCAATTTTTCAACAGGGGTAACAACTGTTCAGTGTATGTACGCGCCGGAGTTTAATGCGCATAGTGAAGGGAAGCGGCTGGTTGTTAAATAAAGAAGTTTAATTTAATTAATCAGCCTTTACAGGCACGAGCTCAACTGCCTGCGTCTTCACATCGATCCTTAACTGGTGCGTATTGAAAACATTGGAGTATGGTTCTACGCTTTTGGTCAGGAACACACTGCCGCCGATAATACTGTTATGCCCGATCACCGTTCTGCCGCCCAGGATGGTGCTTCGGGCATAGATGGTTACATTATCTTCCACCGTAGGATGCCTTTTAACTAATGATAACTCTTTGTTTACTTGTGAAGCGCCGAGCGTTACGCCCTGGTAAATGCATACGTTTCTACCGATAATGCTGGTTGCGCCAATTACGATACCCGTGCCATGATCGATAACAAACGGAACACCGATAACTGCGTTGGGATGAATATCAACTCCCGTTTTGCCATGGGCATGTTCGCTTAAGATGCGAGGCAAAATTGGTATCTCTAATTGTGAAAGCCTGTTGGCGATTCGATAAACTGCGATAGCATAAAATCCAGGATAAGATACGATCACTTCGTGAACGCTCGTCGCCGCTGGGTCATTCTCATAAATTTTGGCAGCATCCTGGCGCAGATCGTTGTAAATTATTTCAAGTGTCCCGTAAAAATCAACAACCGATCCTTCAATGTTCACAACCGCCGGATCGAGATAACTTAACAGTATATTTTCAAGATCGATCTGGTTCTTTTTCAGACGGCCTTCATAAGTGGATAGTTTATTGAGGTGATTATCGGGAAACAGAAATTCTATCAAATCGCTCAGCCAGACAATAGCCTGCTGGTTAGAAGGCGTTGCTTCCCATTCGGCTTTGTGGGTTTTATGCAGAAGGCTGATAAAATCTTTTGTCGTGCGGCTGCTCATAATCATTCATTTATTACATAGTAAATCTATAGATTATATAGGTAATAAACAAAATATTTTTAGAAGGTGTCATTCAATTATCCCGCACACATCTAAAACCTAAATGCTCCATACCGCTATCTTCAGTGCTTTTCATCCTTCGGGCTACACGGTAACCTGTACAATAACTTTCATTACACAGAAATGAGCCGCCACGGATCACTCGTTTTTTTGCCAAAGGCTCGTCGGGGTCATAACTTTTTAGCGGGCCTTTAGGATCTACCGCACCGTTAGCAACTGACTTGTAATAGCTGTTATTATAATAATCCGCGCACCATTCCCAGGCATTCCCGGCCATATCATATAAACCATATCCGTTTGGCGCGAAAGAACCCACCGGTGCTAATCCATAAAATTTATCCTTCAAAGTATTGCGATCAGGAAAATGACCCTGCCAGGTATTGGCCTTTACTTTACCATTGTCTACGGGTTCATCACCCCAGGGATACAATTTGTTTTGCAAACCGCCGCGTGCTGCCCATTCCCATTCTGCTTCTGTAGGCAATCGCTTGCCTGCCCATTTGCAATAAGCCACTGCATCAAACCAGGAGATATGGACAACCGGATAATTCTCTTTACCTTTTATCGAACTTCCCGGTCCGTGAGGGTGTTTCCAATCAGTTCCCTTTTTCCAGGCCCACCATTGGGAATAGTTATTCAGATCAACTGCCTGTTTAGGGGGATCGAACACAAGCGACGCTGCCACCAATAAACTATCAGCAGGTTTAGCAGTTCCCGGTGGGAGTTGTTTTTTTAGTTCATTCCAATCGGGTTTGCGTTCTGCCGTGGTGACATAACCGGTTGCTATTACAAAGTGTGCAAACTCCGCATTAGTTACCTCGGTAGCATCCATCCAGAATCCATGCACGCCAACCTTATGTTTGGGATATTCATCTTCATAAGCCTGCTTGTTATCAGCACCCATTTGAAAATTTCCGGCTTTTATCCAAACCATCCCTTTGTGATTTTTGGTGGAAGTGATAACTGACACATCCGGCTTTTGAGAAGTAAGAGAGGCAAACCTTTTCGGGATATTCGATTCGCAGCAAATTGGCGCCTTATGAACAGCAGCGGTTACCGGCGCTGTGCTGCTGCCGGTAACCTGTGTATGCTGCTTGCATGAAACAACAAATAATGCTGATAAAAAGAGACTAAAGTATCTCATGCCTGTTATTTAGTTTTAGACTGATCTGTTGATGGCGGCTGCACATGGTGCAAGCGTCCTTTCAGTACGTCTTCCCAATCAATTAAAGGGTAAACATGGTTCTTTTTGGCTTGCTCGTCAAACAATGCCTTCAACTCAGCCAGCTTTTCCGGGTATTTGCTTGCCAGGTTAATCCGTTCGGTATAATCCGTATTCAGATTGTATAACTCCCAAACATCTTTATCAAAATTATTTGCTGTAGAATCTGGTTTCCACTGGCTACCTGGATTGGTCAGATCGATAAAATCAGGATGATGATATACCGCTGCCTTCCAACCATCCTTATAAATTGAGCGGGAGCCGAAAATGTAGTAGTGCTGAACGCGGTGCTTTGAGGCGGCTGCGCCATCATTAAGCGAATATGCCAGCGAAGTGCCTTGCAAAGTATCCTGCTTAATACCACGGATATATTCTGGCACATTAAGACCAAGCAGCTCCAGTGTTGTAGGCAACACATCGATCACGTGACCGTATTGTGTGCGGATAGCTCCCGGATCTTTGATCACTTTCGGCGCATAAACGATCAAAGGGTTGCGCGTTCCGCCTTCAGCATTGGCATCCTGTTTCCAGTATTTGAAAGGCGTGTTGGCCGCCTGTGCCCAGCCTAACGGATAGTTAACCTGTGTCCCTTCAGGCGTGCCAATCTCACCTATCTTGGCCAGGTTATATTGAATATTCTCCTGTTCGCTGTGTTGTTTAAGCAGAATTTGCCTGTCAATATCACCATTTAATGAACCTTCTTTGCTCGCGCCATTATCACCTATAATAACAAAGATGAGCGTGTTATCTAATTGCTTGCTGGTTTTCAGGTATTGAACCAGGCGACCAACCTCATGATCAGCATAGGTTAAATAACCTGCATATACTTCCATGAAGCGGGCATAAAGCTTTTTCTCATCAGCCGGCAAAGTATTCCATGCCTTGATGCCCGGATTACGCTCTGGTAAAACCGCATTGGCCGGGATAATACCTTCCTTTTTCTGCTTTTCGAAAACACGCTGCCTGAATACGTCCCATCCTTCATCAAATTTGCCTTTATACAAGTCACTCCACTCATGGCTTACCTGGTGCGGTGCATGTGTGGCTCCCGGTGCATAGTACAGGAAGAATGGTTTATTTGGCGCTACCTTTTGCTGCCTGGTCAGGTAAAAAATAGCCTTGTCAGTGATCTGGTCATTCAGGTTGCGACCATCTGGTTTAACATGGGCGTTGTCTTCAACCAGGTCTGGCTGGTATTGATCGGTTTGGGAACCCAGGAAGCCGAAGAAGTGATCGAACCCTTTACCTGATGGCCATCTGTCGAACGGACCAGCATCGGTAGCATCTTCATCAGGAGTGACACCGTACTTACCGACAGCGAAGGTATTGTAACCGTTCTCACGCAATATCTCGGCAACCGTTCCTTTATCAGAAGGAATACGTCCATCCCAACCCGGAAAGCCAGCCGACAACTGAGTATGCGAGAACCCACCCTCATGCACATAATGATGATTACGACCAGTCAACAATGCTGCACGTGTAGGCGCGCAAATACCTGCCGTATGGAAGTTAGTATAACGCAAACCCTGATGCGCCAATGTATCGAAGTTCGGGGTAGCGATCAAACCGCCAAAGGTGGATGAAGCACCGAAACCAACATCATCCAAAATGATCCAGACTACGTTAGGTGCGCCCTTCGGAGCTTTTGGATTAGTTACCCATGATTCTTTTGAATCAGCCAATGTTTTTCCCTCGACACCTTTAAAGGGTTGTTGCTGCTGCGTATAGTTTTGCGCGTTGGCAATATTTGTAAAAAGTGCTCCTGTCACTACAGCCAATGACAGGGCCATTATTTGAGTTGTGTGTTTCATGTTTAGTTATTAGAAAGTACAGGTGCTGCTGTTAACGGTGGTGTTACTGATTTTTTCCTTTCCCTGTTAGCTTCCCTCCGGGCCAATGCTTCATAGTCATCTTCTATTCTTACTTCAGGGCCGTTTGGCGCCAGTTCACTACCCTCAACTTTTGACTTGAATATCGGCCAAAGCAATTGAGCTGTCCATTGATCGCCTTCATAGTGAGAAATACCATAAGCAGCAGGATATTGACGTGAAATATGTGCCGTACCGAAAATAACATCCCACAGGAAAAACATATTGCCAAAGTTGCCTTTGTAATAGCCTACACCGTCGTCTGTTGTGGCGGCATGATGTGCATGGTGCGTAGCCGGTGTCGAGATAAGTCGCTCCAATACCCATGCAATTGGATGAAGCGCTTTGTATTTATAAAATGGTTTATCCCATGGAATACTTGAATGCGCCAGGGTGGTAATAGTCGATTTGATAATTCTTACCGCGATCGCCGGAATACCCAAGCCCAGGTAAACCAAAGCCGCTGTCAGGTATATCTGCGAGAAGAAGATGGTATAAATGATGTTCTGCCGGCTGGCCATTGCCATGCCCATGTAAGATGCCGAATGATGCGTACGGTGAAAACGCCATAACCATGGAATTTGATGATGCAGGCGGTGATACCAGTATTGAGTCAGGTCATCAGCTACGGCGATGATGGCAAATCCCCAGAAGAAAGGTACCCAACTGAACACATTTTTAGCTTCGGAAAAAACAAGGGGCAGAAAATGTAAACTGTAATAGGCTACCAGCGGCTGTATAACTAACCGCGGCAGAATAAAGCAGCTGATATCAACCCAGCGCTCATTTTTAGGCCATTTGTTTTTATAAAGGCCAAATGTTACTTCGAGTATGCCTATAAAAAATACCAGGAACGGGAAACCGATACCATTCAGATTATCGATGATCCTCTTGATGAAATCAATCGTTGCTTCCATTGTTTTGCGAGTTTTTAGAGGTTATTGTTTTAGTGTTTTCGATTTGATGCGTTTTCTTTTCCCATGGCCGCTGCCCGGTAATCAGAAACGTGATGAACATCGCCGCGATGGGCAAAATGTAAATGAACAGGCTCAGGATCACATTCCTGGTGATCTGGTCCTTAGTTGCTTTTTCTATCTTCATGGTTTTTCTGGTTTTGACGTAGTTTGAACTGAATCCTTTTTTGCATCGTGAGTGCTAAGCGCATGCTGGGTGAACCATAATCCGCCGACGATAATGACGAAGGGAACAAAGGTGACAATAATGCCTACCAGTATTTTTTTCCCAATAAGTGATACATCCGATAGTGTCATAATTATTTGTTTTTGATGGTTAATATTTGAAATCAATACCCCGGATTTTGAGTCAGCTTTGGATTAAGCTGAGTTTCTACCAATGGTATAGGGAACAGCGTATTTTTAGATGATGCTGCCGATTTAGCAGGTATCTTATGCAGAGCATCCACCAATACTGTCCCACCTTGTCGTACCAGGTCGAACCAGCGGTGACCTTCCTGGATAAATTCTTTTCGTCTTTCGAGGAAAAGCGAATCCCTGAAATCAGATTGGCTCAAACCAGCTGTGAGATTTGGCACATTAGCACGGGTTCGTACCTGGTTAATGGCAGTATAGGCGTCGCTTGTAGGACCGCCGTTCAACTCATTCTCCGCTTCGGCATACATCAGCAATACATCCGCATAGCGCAATACCGGGTAGTTGATGCCGCTTTGTGCTTGCGTACTAAGCGGCGTTAAACTGTAATCGACAAACTTGTTAAAGTAAGGCACATAGGGGTTATTGAAAACCACCGTTTGCCCGGTTGCTGCATTATAAACTGAGCTATAAAAAGTAACTGCCCGGCGGGTATCAGTAGCGCTGAATAATTTGTAAACGCTGCTATCAGCAGGTACATCTATCGGCCATGTTTGGGTATTAAATGAGGTAAAACTCAAGCTTAAATATTGCTCGCTGCCTACTGCTCCCAGGTTTGTCTCAAACTGCGCTGAGAAAATATGCTCCTTGCCATTCTTGGTAGCTTTCTGGAAGGCGTCGTAATAGTTAGGAAAAAGGGCATAGCCATATCCCCCGTTGATGACGATATTTAATTGTGCCAATGCATTTGTCCAATCCTGCCTGGTCAAATAAACTTTAGCTAATAAAGTGTGTGCAGCACCGCCTGTTGCCCGTCCAAGGTCAGCGCCTGAATAGGATTTTGGCAGGTTGGTCGCCTCTTTCAAATCACTGACGATTTGTAAATAAATAGAATCAACCGGTGTGCGGCCAACAAGCAATTTCGTGGGGTCAATAGTGGTCGGGTTATGCAGGATCAAGGGCACTGCACCATACAGACGCACCAGGTTGAAATACAACAATCCGCGAATAAATTTCGACTCACGAATCAAACGCGCACGTACCGTAGTGTCCATCTGGACAGATGGAATATTATCAATAGCGATGTTGGCGCGATTGATGCCATAGTATAGCTGCTGCCATACTTTCTGCACTCGGCTGTTAGACGAGATGTAAGTTACTGTGCCCATCGCCCTCACATCGGGGTTGGTATTGCTTGGGCTGTAAACCTGGTTGTCACTGGCGTTTTCGGTAAGTAAATTCAGCTGGCGACCGTATAGCGGGAAGTCGCCTGCTGCGTCGCTGTTTAAGGTACTGTAAACTGCGTTCACGGCAGAAGAAGCATCGGAAGCCGTTTTGTAAAACTGCGAGGCTACGATGACGGAGCTTGGATTTTCATCCAGCTTTTTGCACGAGTATATTCCTGCGACGGAAATAACAGTGAGAAAAACTATCAATTTTATGGTGGATATCTTTTTCATTTTTCTTATTCAATTTGGGTTAGAAGGTGACATTTACGCCTGCCAGGAAAGTGCGTACCGGCGGATAGGTACCGTAGTCGATGCCCTGTTTGGTATTGTCGTTATCATAAAAACTGGCTTCAGGATCAAAGCCCTTGTATTTGGTGATGGTGAACAGGTTTTGACCTGATACATATAGCCTGATACTTTTGGCGTGAATTCTCGATGCCACCAGGCTATTGAAAGTGTAGCCCAATGAAGCGTTCTTCAGTTTCAGGTACGAGGCGTTTTCGATATACCTGTCAGTAACCTGCGGAACAGGTGAATTGGTTGCACGGGCAACTGTACCGTTAGGGTTTGAAGCGCTGTAACGGTTAAGCAGCTCGGCCGATGCATTTAGAGAGGTTGTCGGTCTCTCAAGCGTTTGCTGTAATAGATTGAATATCTTATTGCCGTATGATCCCTGGAAGAATACTGACAGATCGAACTGACCGTAATTAAAGGTGTTGGTGATACCACCTGTGAACTTAGGCTGGGCGCTGCCCAAGTCATGTTTATCCGCAGTTGTGATCTGGCCGTCATGATTCGTATCAACATATTTGGTGTCGCCTACTTTTTGAGGGACGCCTGCTAACAAAGGAGTTCCGTTTGTCAGATCGGCGGATGTGAGTAACCCGTTAGTTGAATATCCCCAGAAGGTACCTACCGGCAAGCCAACTTTAACAATTACCGGCGATACCTGCCCGATAGGTGCGATAGGATAATAGCTGGTTACACCTGAGCCCAGGTTCAACACTTTATTTCTATTAGCCGCAATCTGTAAGTTAGTTTTCCATTTAAATTTGCCCGATTTAACATTTTCAGTATTGATGCCCAGTTCCAAACCCTTATTCTCAACGCTGCCTACATTTTCCAATTCACTGGCGTACCCGGTGTACAATGGCAGTGGGACGTTCAGCAAAAGGTTGGTAGTTTTCTTATAATAAGCATCGAAAGTCAGGTTGATACGGCCATCTAAAAGGCCGATGTCAAAACCACCGTCATATTGCGTAGTGGTTTCCCATTTCAGGTCGGGGTTTGGTAATTGCAATGGTGCAATGCCGGTAACCAGTTTGCTGCCGAAATAATAGTTAGTTGGTGCAAGCGATGAAAGGGATGCATAAGGTGGCACTTCTGAATTACCTGTCTGACCAGCGGTTAAACGCAGCTTAAGATTACTGATGGTGTTCGCAAGTGGCTTGAAGAAATTTTCCTGGTCAACATTCCATGAGAAACCTGCCGACGGGAAATAACCCCATTTATTATTGGAACCTAATTTAGACGAACCATCAGCACGTATGGACGCGGTGAAATTATATTTGTGCAGGTATGAATAGTTTACCCTGCCCAGGTAAGAATTCAGCGCCTGGCTGGATGCGGTAGATGTTGGAATGTTAGCCACGCCAGCGTACGATAAATTATTGTAAGTTGTCAGGTCGTTGGGGAATTTCTGTGCTGAAGCAACTGATGACTTGAACTGGGTATATTGAGTAGTATAACCCACCAGGACATTTAAGAAATGCTTATCATTGAAGTTATGATCATAAGTCAGTGTGTTCTCGTTCAGCCAGCTTAATTCATTACCTGATCCTATCGACGCGTAGCCGCTTGTTGCATATCCTGTTGAACCACCGGCAGGCGAGCCAGTATAAGATGGCGCATAATAATCCTGTGCGGTGTTCAAAATATCTGCACCAGCACTGATCTTCAATGTCAGATCGGGGATGAACTTATACTCTGCCGCGAAGTTGCCCAAAAAGCGGTTAAGTGTCGTTTGATTGGTGGTCGCTACAATATCCTGTACCGGGTTAGTCGGCGCCGTCAGGTATGGGTTAGAAGTATTGTAAGAACCATCTGCGTTCTTGATCAGCGCTATTGGCGATGTCGTTAATAACGTTGCAAAGGCATTGCTGAAATTGATACTGTTATAAGAACTGCCATAAAGCTTATTCTCGATTGACTGGCTGCCGAAGGCATTGGCAGTAACTTTCAGCTTTTCGGAGATATTCTTTTCGTAGTTAACACGCGCTGAGTATCTCTTAAAACCCGTATTTAGTATGGTACCCTGCTGATTGAAATAATTGCCTGAAATCAGGTAACGGGATTTTTCATCACCTCCTGAAATAGTCAATTCATCATTCAGGATTGGTGCAGTACGCAATGCTGCCTGTTCCCAGTTTGAGCCTGCACCAGCCGAAGCAATTTGTGCAGATGAAAACGTTGGCGCTAATCCATCGCTTGTGTTCACATCGTTTACCAATTGTTCCCATTGTGTGGCATTTAGCAGGTCAAGTGTTTTTGCTACTTTTTGAATGCCATAGTATGAACCGAAACTGATATTGCTGGTGCCTTTTTTTCCGCGTTTGGTGGTAATGATCACCACCCCATTGGCACCATGCGAACCATATATCGCGGTAGCAGAAGCATCCTTCAATACTTCGATTGACTCGATATCATTGGGATTGATGGTCGACAAGGCATCGACACTCGTACCGTTTGAGCCGACGTTGGTGTAATCATTATTATTATAAATGATAAACCCGTCGATCACATACAACGGCGCGTTACCGAATGAAATAGAGTTACCGCCACGGATACGAACATTAGCCGTACCGCCCGGCTGACCGGAGTTTTGCGTTACCGCAACACCCGACACACCGCCCTGCAACAAGTTATCAAATGATGAGGCTGGCTGAGCCAATAAAGTTTTAGGAACCGAAGCCACAGCTCCGGTCAGATCACTTTTGCGCTGGGTACCGTAACCCACTACAACAACCTCACCCAACTGGCTTACGATATCAGAAAGTTTTATGGTGACAGGAGTACCATCAACAATAACTTCTTTGGTTTTGTAACCAATATAAGTGACTATTAAAGCGTATGGTAATCTTTGACCTGTAACAAATGTGAAGCGGCCATCAGAGCCGGTTGATACGGAGTGGGTAACCCCTTTGATCGTTAATGTTACCCCTGCGATAGGTTGTTTAGTTACGCTATCTATTACAATACCTTCCTGGTGTGAATTGATTAAAGGCTCGCTGGTGTTTTGTGCAAATACTGTTACCGGGAGTATCAGGAAAATTAGCGCTCTGAGAAATGGGTAGATGTAGTTTTTTGCATGGACATATATTTCCATATATTTAACTGTTTTATGTTAATGATTCAATCGTTAGTAAAACCGGGGATGATGAACAGTAGTGATTGGCGTTACGGCTGTTCACTCATCCGAAAAGACCGGCGAGGCTTCCTTGCCGGTTATTTTTTTATGGGGTAGAAATTATTGCATGCACATATTATTTCGTTGTTAAGCTGTTAGATACCAGGAAGACTTTTGCCTTCAATAAATAGATTAACCGGGATGAAGAATGATTGTGAATACTGTTCGTTAGCGGCTACAACAACAGACCATACCCAGTGCTTTTGCGGAACAAAGCATTCGATGAAAACCGGAAATACCCTTATGATTTTGAGAGTAAAGTTTCATTTGTATTAGTTCTCCGGGACAAATGTAAAAACAATTTTAATAAATACTACTAAATAGATAGATTTTATAGTTATTATTGAAAACGAGCCTTTACATTATCAAAAAGATATATTTACTATCGTTTTAGGGTGATGAATTAACAATAATTCATTAAACCTTATAAAATTGAAGAGATAAAATGGTGAGAGCGAGGCAAATCAGCCGAAGTGTTTCCGCATCACCTGGCTGTAATCGGCTAAAGCCAGCTCGGATGAAGGCAGTTCGGGATGCCACATTTTTTCCCATTCAAAACTATAATAGCCTTTGTAATTGTTTTTTGCCAATAAGTCGATCGCTTCCAAAATAGGTACATCACCCTTGCCTAAAAAGACATATTTAACATCGCTGCCCGAAACTTTAGCATCCTTTATATGGGTATGGCGGATGTACTTTTTTAATCGTTCAAAAACCTGCGCTACAGGCTCCTTGGTGATTGACCACATATTTACCACATCCCATACCATTCCGGCATGTGGGTGCTCAGCGGCTTTCAAAACTTTTTCGAGGTCATCAATATGGACCAGGTCGCCATGTGATTCGATGAGCACAGATACATTGCTGCCTTTTGCATATTCCGCTAACGAAAGTAGTCCGGCAGCCATCAAATCCATGGTCGCATTCTTATCCCTTTCCTTCAAAAAATCATCTGGAAACACCCGGATAAACGGGCACTCAATTTCATGGGCAAGATCAATAAAGCGCTTAGCCTCATCCAGGTTTTTAGTTCGTTCAGCGCCTTCAGGAAAATGCAGGTTTGTGGATGAACCCAGATCAACAAACTTCAACCCTTTGTCCTTCATTATCCGGAGTGTCGCTTTCCGGTTTTCGGGACTTTTGAATTCTTCGCATTGCAGGAGATCGAGTTGACGCTTTATCCCACGTAGTTCGATTCCCTGGTAATCATGTGCCACAGCAAAATCCGTTACCTGTTTGAAATCCCAATCAGGGCAACCTAAAGTAGAAAAGGATAATAAGGGTTTACTGCGCGGGGCACCAATTGCAAAAGGCATCACAGAATATGACGCCAGTATAAGCGAAGATTGAATGAATTGTCTGCGGGTTGGATGATTCATAACGAGATTTTCTGGTTCTAAACGTTCACGGATTTGAACTTAGCTAAATAATCCCGGCTTTGCTTCAGCGCATCGTAAACATCAATAGTAGATTTATCTAATTCTATCACCATCCATTC
>Ga0310811_10000580_pt1 | contig 46929 bp, 21 predicted proteins | sample YCmetagenome_FD_207642 | JGI IMG/M metagenome (GOLD analysis project Ga0310811, IMG submission 207642) | Soil microbial communities from experimental microcosm in Duke University, North Carolina, United States - YC | ecosystem: Engineered > Artificial ecosystem > Soil microcosm > Unclassified ...
GACTTCGATAGCACTTCATTGGGCCTGCAATGGCATTTTCTGACCCGCAAAGCGGCCGCGAGCTATTCGCTGTCTGCAAGAAAAGGGTGGGTGAGGCTAACCCCTGACACCAGCCGCACCCATCTCGTCCAGAAAGAGACAGCTCACTACTATACGGCCGTCACAAGGCTGCAATTCGACGCCGCCGATCCATCGGCCAAAGCCGGCATCTACCTCACTAACGGCAACCAACACGTCGTAGCCCGGCTATATACCGGCCATGACAACGGCAGGCGGGTCATCCTGCAACTGGACACGGCAACCCGAAGCATCCCAGCCCCCGCCGGGAATATCCTCTGGCTGAAGCTGGAACGAAAATGGCATCACCTGACCGGCTATTATAGCGCCGATGGCATCGATTGGGTTTCCCTCGGATCCCCCGTCAGCGCCGTTCCCCTCGACAAGGAACAACCGAATTTCAATTCCTGGGTGGGCGCCAGCATCGGCCTGTTTGCCGAAGGCCGCCCCGCGGATTTCGATCTGTTCACCGTCAAAGACGCTTTCTCACCCATCGAGGCTGCCGGCTACGCAAACTACTATGGTATAAAAACAATATCGCTGCCTGACGACAAAGCCGTCACCAACACCTCAGCAGAAGGCGGCTGGTTCATGATCCCCGGTATCGAAACGGGCCGCCGCACCCCCTCCGCCGTGGAACTGACGGTCTCCGCCAATACCGGCGGCGCCCTCGAAATTGGGCTGGACGACCTCGGCAACAACCGGTTGATCGCCACCATCCCGTTCAAAGCCAATCCGAACGGCCAGCATGGGCAGATCCTCAAGGGAAAAGTGAAGAATTTCAAAGGCCATCACGACCTGTTCATCAGGGTTACACCGGGAACCCAGGAAGCGATCCAGATTCGCTCGCTCCGGTTCTTGAGATAATTTATTCAATGGATTGCATGAAGTGGAAAAAGACCAGGAAATAGCAATCTATTGATTGATATACAATAATTTATGTGATAAAAAAGAAAAGAGGAAAAATATTTGATTCAATCGATTGAATTTTTTAGTTTTGAAACCGATTGCACTGTCCCGCCCCTGATAAGGGACAGTTTTTATTATCAAACCATGGGGAGAATTCGCGAATTCCCCTCGACGCCCCATCCGGCGTGGCTATCCCCTTCGATTTTCCTTCATTTTGCTGGTGGCTGTCCTTTCCTCACTGTCGGGCTTCGCCCAGCAACGCATCACCGTCACCGGCAGAGTCCTCGCCGGCGACTCCGCCATCAGCGGGGCGACCGTCCAGGTAAAAGGCGCTAACGATGCCGTCCAGACGGCCGCCGACGGCCGGTTTTCCATCAACGCCCCCAAAGGCTCCAGGCTGGTCATCACCTTCATCGGCTATGCGCCGGAAGAGGTCTCCGCCAACACCTCCTTCACGGTCGTACAACTAAGACAGACCGCTCAACAAGGCAGCGAGGTCATCGTTGTCGGCTACGGTGTACAGAAAAAGGCCACGCTGACCGGCTCCGTGGCCCAGGTGGCCGGGGCCGAGATCGCCGTGAGCCCCTCTCCCAACGTCGGCGCCTCGCTGGCGGGTAAACTGCCCGGCCTCATCGTTAATCAAACAAATGGCGAACCGGGCAAGGATGATCCGAATATCCTTATCCGGGGTATGGCCACCATTCCGAATCCCGACCCCAATGCCCCGGTGAATAGCGGCCCGCTCATTATCATCGATGGGGTGGAACGCAGCCTGATCACCCGGCTCGACCCTAACGATATCGAGACCATTTCCGTACTGAAGGACGCCTCTGCCGCCATCTATGGCGCACGTGCCGCTAACGGGGTCATTCTCGTAACGACGAAGTCGGGTCATAAGGGCAAGACGGTCTTCGATTTCAATTATAATTACGGTATTCAGCACGTGACGAAGATCCCCAAGATGCTGGACGCTGCGACGTATGCCCAGGTCTACAACGAGGGTCTCTTCTACCGGGAAGGCAGGCCCGCTAACTTCACGCCTTTCTACTCGGATTCGGCGATCGCGAAGTTTAAGAATGGTTCCGACCCCGTCAACTATCCCAATACCGATTGGGTAAAAGCGGTGCTCAAATCCTCCCATGTCCAGAAGTACGGTATCCAGGCCAGCGGCGGATCTGATGCCGTCCGCTACCTGCTGTCTTTCGGCTCGACAACACAGGATGGCGATCTTAGACACGTCCCGGATAATTTCCAGCAATACAATATGCGCCTCAAATTGGATGCGGATCTGGCCCCCAACCTCACCGTTGGCGCAAACATTTCGGGCATTTTCAGGGATGCTACCTACTCGTCCGTTACCGGGCAACCCGCTATTAACGGGGGGTCGCCAACAGCAGGTACAACGGTTACCTTCATCGATATCTTACAGGCGAACCCCACCCTGGTCGCGGTCTATCCCAATGGATTGATCGCTCCGGGCCGGTTGAACGAGAACCCGCTCCTGCTGGATCAGGAAGGTTTTTACAAAAACAGCAATCAATCCGTCTTTACTACGTTTACCGGCACCTACCGCGTGCCCTTTATCAAAGGGCTTCGGGCGGATGTATCCTACAACTACGACTTTGCGAACCAGTTCGAGAAACTCTGGCAGATCCCGGCCTATTTCTACTCGTACAACGTCAATACGGGGAATTATGACAAGCTGCTCCAAAATAGGGCTCTCCTGCTGAACGATATCTACAACAAATGGACCACCCAGCTGACCAATGCACGCCTCACCTATGACCGGATCTTTGCCGGTAAGCACCACGTGGTGGCCCTTGTCGGCGCGGAGCAGCAATACAACACCAACTCCTATACCAATGCGGGCCGCAAGAACTTTGTGAGCTCCGCCGTTCCACAACTCAATGTGGGCAGCACGGCCCCGGCCGATCAGAGTGTCTCCGGCAGTGCCTCCGCGGGCGCATATAACAACTTCTTCGGCCGGCTGAACTATGACTTCGCATCCAAATACCTGGTGGAATTCTCGTTCCGGGATAATGGCTCGCAGATCTTTCCCGTTGGCAAGCGCTACGGCTTTTTCCCGGGCGGTTCGGCAGGTTGGGTGCTTTCCGAAGAGAAGTTCATGCACAACATCCCCGCCGTCACCTACCTGAAACTAAGGGCCTCCCACGGCGAGCTGGGCAACGACCGGGTGTATCCCTACCAGTACCTGCAGTCTTATTCCTTCGGGAACAACTACGTATTCGGCCAGGGCGATGTGCCCGGCATCCATCCCAACACGGTGCCTAACGCGGATATCACCTGGGAGGTGAGCAAGAAGACGGACTTCGGCCTGGTGGCCACCCTTTGGAACGGCCTGCTGGGGATCGACGCTACCTGGTTCCTGGAACATCGTTCGAAGATCCTGGTGCAACCCAATCTTTCCGTGAGCAACCTTTATGGCTATCCCAGCCTGCCCAGCGAGAATATCGGGCGGGTGAACAACCATGGCTACGAGCTGATCCTGACGCACAAACAATCCTTCAAGGACTGGTCTTACTCTATCCTGGCGAATCTGACATACGCCAGGAGCAAGATCATCTATATGGATGAAGTGCCCCAACCGGAACCCTGGCAAAACCAGACGGGCCACCCGATCGGTTCCGCGCTTTATTACAAGACGGTCGGCATCTTCAAGGACCAGGCTGACCTGACAAAGAATGCCAACCAGGCCGGCACCGGCTCGCAGGTAGGCGACCAGAAGTTCGCTAATCTGAGCGGCGGTTCACAGATCACCGCCAATGACCAGTTCCGCTTCGATTATTCCGCGATCCCCATGGAGACCTTTGGCCTCACGACGATCATCCGCTATAAATCCTGGGATCTCAATCTCTTCTTCTACGGCCAGACAAAAGCGTACAACTTTGACCAGGTCTACGGAAACCTGGGCAACACGGACTTTTCCAATGCAATGGTGGCAAGAGCGAACGGCCGTTGGTCGGTGAGCAATCCCAACGGCAATCTCCCCAGGTCCGGTGAGTGGACACCAGGCCAGTCCACGCTGTACCTGAAGGATGCGACCTTTATCCGGCTGAAAACGGCGGAAATTGGTTTTAGCCTGCCCCATAGCCTGGTGACCAGGACGAAGACCTTCAGCGATGTTCGCTTCTATGTGAGCGGCTTCAACGTACTGACCTGGGCGAAGGCGATCAAATATGCCGACCCCGAGATCAGCGGGAACTCCACTACCTACCCGCAACAGCGGATCGTCAATTTCGGCTGTACTGTCAAGTTTTAAAATTGTCAACGTTTATGAAAAAGATATTTGTCATTATCATCATCACCGGCTGCCTTATGGCCTGCCGAAGACATGTGCTGGACATTCCTCCCCAGGATAGGATCGCCGAGAATGTCGTCTGGACCGATCCCAACCTCGTGGCTGCCTATCAGAACAGCCTTTACAACGGGATCCCCCATGGATTCTATCTGCATATGTACTCCAAGTACAGCGACGAAGCGATCAATACGGCGCCTTGTTGCGGAGCTAACCTGTTCGCACAGAATACCTACAACCCCGACAATATCGGCCAGGTCAACAACGGCGATTTCTGGGGCGGGTATATGTATTATTGGACCTACGGGTACCAGTATATCCGCCAGGCGAACTATTTCCTCCAGAAAATGGCCGCCGCCGGCTCGATCAGCTTCGCCAACAAGCAGCAGCTCGTAGCAGAAACGCATTTCCTGCGGGCCTTCATGTATTTCAACCTCATCGAACGCTATGGCGGCGTTCCGATCGTCGACACGGCATATACGTTGGGAGATAGCGCAAACTTCAAGCGCAACTCCTTCGACGAATGCGTGGCCTTCATCAAAAAGGACCTCGACGCCGCAAAACCCTCCCTGCCACAACGATACCAGTCCACCGATCCCAATTTCGGCCGGGCGACGCAGGACGCCTGCCTGGCGCTGTGGTCCCGTGTTACCCTATACGCGGCTTCGCCTCTGTTCAATTCGACAAACGATCAAGCCAAATGGCAGACTGCCTCCGACGCCGCCGCCGCGCTCCTCAACAGCGGGTACTCCCTGTATTCGGATTACCGGACCCTGTTCAACCAGCCAAGCGGCAGCCCGGAGAACGAATTTATCTTTACCCGGGAATTCACAACCGCCAACGGTACCCAATATCCCATGCATAACCTCGGCCGCCGCTATGGCGCCTACGGTGGCTGGTGGGCCAGCAACGGCCCCTCGCAAAACCTGGTCGACGACTACGACATGGCCACCACCGGCGAACCTCCCTTCAAATGGACGGGCGGTGGACCCGGTGCCACCTCCGCAGCCACCCAGTCGCCCAACCCCGCCTCGGGATACGATCCCAACCATCCCTACTGGAACCGCGACCCCCGGTTCCAGGCAACCGTCTGGTGCGATTCGGGCAGCTATCACGGGGATACCCTTTTTACATGGATCGCTTCCGACGGGAATTCCTGGGGCTTCGACTCCTATAAACAAAGCAGCGATAACCCCGAAGGCGGATATATCCTGAAGAAATTCATGCCCGACAATGGACCGCTCAACTGGTCGACCTTCTATACGACGCCCTGGCCGTTTTTCCGCCTGGCAGAGATCTATCTCAACTATGCCGAAGCCCAGTTCAACCTGGGTAACGAGGCCACATGCCTGCAATATATCAATATGGTACGGGCCAGGGTGAATATGCCGCCGGTCCCCGCTACCTATACCGGCACGGCCTTACGCGACCGGCTCTATAACGAACGACGCATCGAGCTGGCCTTCGAAGGACACCGGTTCTTCGACGAACGCCGGTGGCTGATCGCCGGCGATATCGAGAACCGGCCGCTGAGAGGGATGAAGATCATCAAAAATCTCCAGACCGGTGTTACCACATACACCCCGGTTACCTGGCTGCAGAAAATACCTTACACCAGCGCCATGAACCTTATACCCATCGAACGGGCAGAGGTGAAACGCGACCCCAATGTGTCGCAATCGCCAGGCTGGCAATAAAGGATAATGAAAACACCTCCCGGCGGCAGTTTGACAAGCGCCTACTGCCGCCGGGAACTTTGACGGATACGCATCTCGGATGCAATGACGACGGTCTCGGTCTCCGGCATCTCGTCCTGTTGATAGATCCGCTGAAAGTACAGCTCGGCGGCTTTTCGCCCCAGCTCCACAGAGTGCTGATCGATCGAAGAGAGGGAAGGCGATACCAGCTGGGTAAACATTTCGTCGGCAAAGCCGAACACCCCCAGTTGGGCGGGAATAGCAATTCCGAGGGCAGCGGCCGCTTCCATGACGCCAAGTGCCTGGTGGTCGGAAACGGTAAAGATGGCGTCAGGCCGGTTCGGAAGTTGCAGCAGGGGCTGGACAGCCTGTCTCCCCCGCTCACGGCTGAGGACATTGTCGACGATGAAGTTGTAGGGAATGGAAAGGTTCGCCTCGGCAATGGCCGCGACAAATCCTTCCTTGCGATTCTGGAAGGCTTTCACGGACGTCGGTCCGCCAAGAAAGGCAATGCTCCGGTACCCCTCCCGGATAAGACTCCTGACGGCTTCGTACGACACGGTCTTATTGTCGTTGACGACCTTGAAGCTGTCGAACGCATCCAGGCAACGGTCGAACTGGATGATGGGGATCTTGTTCTTTGCGATCTGCCGCAAGTGATCGGTACTCGTCGTCTCCTCCGCAATGGAGATGAGGATACAGTCCACGTTCTGATGGATAAGGGTTTCGATGGCCTTGCCCTCCTTTTCATAAGACTCGTGGGACTGGCAGATGACAAGGCTGTGATTATGCGCAAAACAAACCTCTTCGATACCCGAAATGGCATCGGAAAAAAAACTTTGGTTGATATGTGGAACGACTACGCCGATCGTCCGGGACTGACCACGCCGAAGATTGGCCGCCCGCGAATTGTGCTTATAGTTCAGCTGCTCGGCCTTTTCCCTCACACGCTGCCGCATGCTCTCGCTGACGGATTCGTGGCCGCTCAGTGCTTTGGAGACATACGAGGGGGAGATGTTGAGTTCCTTGGCAATGTCATAGATCGTCGCGCGTTTTCGGCTGTTCATGTCAACTTTTTCAATGTTGAAATTAGGTTGAATTCATGAGAAACACTAGCCTTATGGGAATAAAATTACCATCGGTTGTATTCGGAACCAGCGGATTGGGAAACCTGTTCGCCGCCACCCCCGAGGAGGTTAAAACACGGGTCGTGGAGGCCTGCCTGCACTCGTCGGACGCCCCGGTGGTCTTTGACTGCGCCGGCAAGTACGGGGCCGGCCTGGCGCTGGAAGTCCTGGGCCGGGCGCTCAGGCGCCTGAAGGTCGATCCACAGGAGGTGGTCATCAGCAATAAATTGGGCTGGGTCCGAAGCCCATTGCTCGGCGATGAACCCACCTTCGAGCCGGGTGTCTGGAAAGATCTCCGGCATGACGCCGTGCAAAAGATCGGCTACGACGGGATAATGGAATGCTTTGAACAGGGAAATCAATTGCTGGGTGGCTATACGCCGCAAATGGTCTCCGTCCATGACCCGGACGAATACCTGGCCGGTGGCGGTGTCCAAAAAGGCCTCGATCTCCGCCGCTATGAAGATATTCTCGATGCCTACGACGCCTTGTTCGACCTGAAGCGCCAGGGCCGGGTTTCGGCCGTCGGCGTCGGCGCGAAAGACTGGCGCGTGATAAAGCAGATCGTGGAGGATGTGTCGCTGGACTGGGTCATGTTCGCCAACAGCATGACCGTGAAAAACCACCCGCCGGAACTGATGGACCTCATCCGGAAGCTGGCCGACCGCGGCATTACCGTGATCAATTCCGCCGTTTTTCATTCCGGGTTTCTCGTAGGTTCTGACTACTTTGACTATCGGAAACAACAACGGGGCGACCCTGCTTCCGCCCCCCTGTACCGGTGGCGCGAAGAGTTCTTTGCCGTCTGCGATGAATTCCACGTAACGCCCGCGGCGGCTTGCGTGCAGTTCGCCCTGATGGTGCCGGGCGTCAGCAGCATCGCCTTGCACTGCTCCGAGCCCGGCCGGGTAAGAGAGAACCTCGATCTGGCTGCCCGGCCGCTCCCGGCCGAATTTTGGCAGGCATTGCAGGCGCGGCAATTGATCGACGTCGATATCCCTACATTCGTAAACGGAATTCATTAAAACACATATTATTTCCATGAAGGAGATGTTACTTGCCACATTGATCGGCCTCGCTACGATAACAAATGCGCAAACCCCGGGCGAATTGACTCTTTGGTACCGGCAACCCGCCGGCACGCGATGGGAAAACGCCTTGCCGGTAGGCAACGGCCGTCTCGGCGCAATGGTCTACGGAAATGTCCCGCTCGAGAACATCCAGCTCAACGAAGAGTCGGTATGGAGCGGTAGCCCCAACCGAAACGATTACCCGGAGATGCTGACGGCATTGCCCGAAGCCCGAAAGCTCATCTTCGAAGGAAAACAGGCCGAAGCACAGAAATACCTCGAACAGTCCATAAAATTGAGCAAATCCAGCGGCCAGATGTTCGAACCCGTCGGAAGCCTCCGGCTGGCCTTCGACGGCCATGACAACTTTAGCAATTACCGGCGCGAGCTCGATATCAGCCGGGGGATCGCCACAACCACCTACACGGTAGGGGACATTCGCTACACCCGCCAGGTGCTCGCTTCCCTGCCCGACCGGGTCATCGTCGTGCGGTTGACGGCCAGCAAGCCGGGCAGCCTCTCCTTCAACGCCTTTTATACCACGCCGGAAAAGAATGCAGACCGGAAGACGAACGCCGCCAAAGAGCTCATCATCTCCGGAACCACGATGGACCACGAAGGCGTAAAAGGAATGGTCCGCTACGAAGGAATAGCAAAGATCACGACGGAAGGCGGCGCCACACAAAACACCGACTCCTCGCTGCTCATCACCGGCGCCAACGCCGCGACCATCTACATCTCCATCGCTACGAATTTTGTCAACTACCACGATCTGGGCGGAGATGCCCACGCCCGCGCGACGGGCTACCTGGCAAAAGCATCCGCAAAGTCGTTTGCGGAAATCGAAAAGGCCCATACCACAGCCTTCGGCAGTTATTTCAACCGCGTAAAGCTCGACCTCGGCCACTCGGACAACGACAGCCTGCCCACCGACGAACGGCTCAAAAATTTCCGCAACGCCAACGACCCGTCCTTCGTGACGCTCTATTACCAGTACGGCCGGTACCTCCTTATCTCCTCCTCCCAGCCGGGCGGCCAGCCGGCCAATCTGCAAGGCATCTGGAACGACAGGCTGATGCCGCCCTGGGACAGCAAATACACCTTGAACATCAACGCGGAAATGAACTACTGGCCTGCCGAAAAGACCAATCTTCCCGAGATGCACGAGCCGTTCCTCCAAATGGTACGGGACCTGTCGGTCACCGGCCGCGAAACGGCCCGCGTGATGTACGGCGCCCGGGGATGGATGGCCCATCACAACACCGACATCTGGCGAAGCACCGGCCCCGTCGACGGGATGTTCTGGGGCCTGTGGAGCGACGGTGGCGCATGGACAAGCCAGCACTTATGGGAACATTACCTCTACAACGGCGACAAGACCTTCCTCGCATCCGTATACCCCATCATGAAGGGCGCCGCCATGTTCTATGTCGACGACCTCGTCGAAGACCCCCGCAACCACTGGCTCGTGATCAACCCCGGAACCTCGCCCGAGAACGCCCCCAAAGCCCACGGGATGTCTTCACTGGACGCCGGCACCACGATGGACAACCAGATGGTCTTCGATATCTTCAGCACCGTGATCCGCGCTTCGGACATCCTTCACCGCCACGACGCGTTTATCGATACCCTGAAAACCCTGCGTGCCAAATTGCCTCCCATGCACATCGGCAAATATGGCCAGCTACAGGAATGGCTCGACGACGTAGACGATCCCAATGACCACCATCGCCATATTTCCCACCTCTACGGCCTCTTCCCCTCCAACCAGATCTCGCCCTACCGGACGCCGGAATTGTACGCAGCGGCAAGGAATACCCTGGTCCAGCGCGGCGATGTCTCGACCGGCTGGAGCATGGGCTGGAAGGTCAACTGGTGGGCGCGCATGCTGGACGGCAATCATGCCTACAAGCTCATCCAGACTCAGCTCTCCCCCCTGGGTGTCAACCCGGAGGGTGGGGGCACCTATACCAATCTTTTCGACGCACATCCGCCCTTCCAGATCGACGGCAACTTCGGCTGCACCTCCGGCATCACCGAGATGCTCATGCAATGCGCGGACGGCGCCCTGTTCCTGCTGCCGGCCCTGCCCGACGCCTGGCCCGCCGGTAGCATCCGCGGTCTCCGGGCAAGAGGCGGCTTCACGATCGAAGATCTGGAATGGAAGGACGGCAAGCTGAGTAAGGCCGTGATAAGGTCCAACCTCGGCGGCCGCCTCCGCCTCCGCGTGCCTAACGCTTTGCTCTCCCTCGACGGCGCCCTCTCCACCGCCTCCGGGACCAATGACAACCCTTTTTATCTGACGGAACAAACTCCCGCGCCCGTCATCTCGCCGGAAGCAAAACCAACCGCAACCGACCCAAAGCCGACGCTCCTGTATGATATCCCCACACAACCCGGCAAGACCTACACCTTTCTGCCCTCAAAAACGATGAATCAATGAGAACTCCGATAGCTCTGTTCCTTCTCCTGGTAACCGCCTGTCCGGCCACCGCTCAACGGCTGAGTCTCGAATCACCCAACCACCACATCGTCACCCATCTATACTGTACACAAGGCGGCGACAAAGGCGACTGGTACCTCGACCTCGCCGGCATGATCCCAAAGATCCCATTGGGTCTGGTACGCTCCGACCAGGCCTTCTGGGATGATCTTCACTTCCTAAAAGCCGGTAAGCCGGTAGCCATCGACGAACAGTACTCGGCCATCCACGGCAAGCGGTCTCTTTGCCGGAACAAAGCCAATGAGGTCACCGTTTCCTTCGAGAATGGAAAGCACTCCAGGCTCGAGCTCACCATCCGCGCCTATGACGACGGTCTGGCCTTCCGCTACCGGTTCCCCGATCCGGGCGACTCGGTCGTCGTGAAGGAAGAGATGACGGCCTATACCGTCGCCCCGGGCACCACCCGCTGGCTCGAGAAATGGAACCCGGCCAACGAAGGCCTCTACAAGGCCATGAAGGACGACAGCATTCGACAGGATTGGTGCTATCCCGCGCTGTTCAACATCCCCGGCTCCGATAAATGGTTCCTCCTCCACGAAGCGGACCTGGACCGCACCTACTGCGGTTCCAAGCTGAGCAATACCGCCGCCGGCGACTCCTATAAGGTCACCTTCCCCGACCAGAAGGACGGCCGGGGTATCGGCGCCTCGACTCCCACCATCCGCGGGCCCTGGCAATCCCCCTGGCGCGTCATCATCGCCGGAAACCTCGGCGACATCGTGGGGTCAACCCTGGTGGAAGACCTGTCGCCTCCCTCCGTCATTAAAAATACCGATTGGATCAAACCCGGCCTCGTCTCCTGGAACTACTGGTCCCACAACCACGGCACAAAAGATTACAAGGTCGTTTGCGCTTTCACCGACCTGGCGGCAAGGATGCACTGGCCCTATACCCTGTTCGACTGGGAGTGGGACGCCATGGGAAATGGCGGCGACCTCGAAGCCGCCGCGAAATACGCCCTCTCAAAAGGGGTCCGGCCCCTCATCTGGTACAACTCCGGCGGCCCCCATACCTACGTCACGGCTACCCCGCGCGATCGCATGCTGACCCATGAAAGCCGGGTGGAAGAGTTCCGGAAATTGAAACAGCTGGGATTCGCAGGGGTCAAAGTGGACTTCTTCGAAAGCGAAAAACAGGACATGATCCGCTACTACCTCGACATCCTCGAAGACGCCGCAAAAGCAGAGATGATGGTTTATTTCCACGGCTGCATCGTGCCAAGAGGATGGTCCCGCACCTGGCCCAACCTGATGACAGGTGAAGCGGTCCGCGGCGCGGAATGGTATAACAACGGACCTGATTTCACCCTTACGGCGCCCGAGCACAACTGCACGCTTCCCTTTACCCGCAATGTCGTCGGTCCCATGGACTACACTCCCGTGACCTTCACGAACTCCCAATTCCCCCACGTCACCTCCTACGCCCACGAGCTGGCCCTCAGCGTGGTCTTCGAGTCCGGGCTGCAACACCTCGCAGACCGCCCGGATGGCTACGACGGGTTACCCGATGCGGCAAAGCACTTTCTCATGAAAGTGCCAAACGCCTGGGACGATACCCGCCTGCTGGACGGCTACCCCGGGCAGGATATCACCCTGGCCCGGCGCAAAGGAACGGGCTGGTGGCTCGGCGGCCTCAACGGCACAACCCGCGAAAAGACAAAAAAACTGTCCTTCGCGTTTTTACCGGCCGGGACCAAATACCAGCTCACGCTCATCGCAGACGGCGAACACGACAAAGCGCTCGCGACAACCACGCAGGAAGTGGATAGCTCGACCGTGATAACAGTCAGGATGCTCCGCCGCGGCGGTTTCGCCGCGACATTGAGGCCGGTACAAAAACTTCCCTACCAGGACCCGTCGTTATCCTCCGAAGAAAGGGCAAAAGACCTCATCTCCCGCCTAACCCTCAAAGAAAAGGCGCTGTTGATGCAGGACCAGTCTCCCGCCATCCCACGCCTCGGAATAAAGAAATTCAACTGGTGGAGCGAGGCCTTACACGGTCTGGCCAATAACGACAGCGTCACCGTATTCCCCGAACCGGTTGGCATGGCCGCATCGTTCGACGATACGCTCGTGTATAAGATATTCGACGCCGTCTCCGACGAGACCCGCGCCAAATACAACCAGGCCCTGAAAAGAGGCCAGGAGAACCGGCGCTTTTTAAGCCTCTCCGTCTGGACCCCCAATATCAATATCTTCAGGGACCCCCGCTGGGGACGCGGTCAGGAGACCTATGGCGAAGACCCCTATCTCACCTCGCGCATGGGCGTCTCCGTGGTAAAAGGATTACAGGGACCCGCCGACGCACGGTGCCGCAAGCTGCTCGCCTGCGCCAAACACTATGCCGTGCATTCCGGTCCCGAATGGAGCCGCCACACGCTGAATGTGAACAATGTCGATCCCCGGGAGCTCTGGGAAACCTACCTCCCCGCCTTCAAATCGCTCGTCACCGACGCCAACGTCCGCGAAGTGATGTGCGCCTACCAACGCCTCGACGACGAACCCTGCTGCGGCAGCAACCGCCTGCTGCAGACCATCCTGCGCGAAGACTGGGGCTTTAAATACATCGTCGTGTCGGATTGCGGCGCCGTCACCGATTTCTATTCCAGCCACAAAGTGTCCTCCGACGCGGTACATGCCTCGGCAAAAGCCGCCCTGGCCGGCACCGATGTGGAGTGCGTCTGGGCCGGGTACGCCTTCGCCAATCTTCCCGACGCCGTAAAAAAAGGCCTGGTCACGGAAAAAGAGATCGACAAGCATCTTTTACGCATATTGACCGGCCGGATCGACCTCGGCGACTTCGACGACGACGCCCTCGTACCCTGGACAAAAATCCCCTCCTCGGTGATCAATAACCCGCAACACCGTGAGCTGGCGCTAAACATGGCCCGGGAATCGATGACGCTGCTTCGAAACAACGACAATATCCTTCCCCTAAGCAAAGGGATTCGCAAGCTTGCCGTCATCGGCCCCAATGCCGACAACGAGACCATGTTGTGGGGAAACTACAACGGTAAACCCATCCGAACGACGACCATCCTCAACGGCATCCGGTCGATGGTCAATGCACAGTCGGTGGTTTATGACAAAGCCTGCGACCTCGTCGAGAATAAAGTCACGCAAAGCTACTTTTCAAAAACGTCGATAGACGGCGCAGCCGGTTTCAAAGCAAAGTATTGGAACAACCGGGAGGGGTCCGGCGAGGCTGCCGCTACCGGCAAGATCTCCCATCCCCTCAAGATGACGACCGCGGGCGACCATGAATTTGCCCCGGGCGTTTCCCTCGTGGGCTTCTCCGCCACCTATGAAACGGAATTCGAGGCGCCCGAGACGGAAGAGATCGTTTTCAAATACGGCGCCACCGGTCATTTTGAACTGCTGGTCGACGGTGTCTCCCTCGCAAGATCCAACAACTGGCGTACCCTGCCTTCGAGGGCGCCGTTTAAAGTCGAAAAAGGAAAAAAGTATAAGATCCAGATCCGCTATGCCCAGCTCAATAACTGGCAGGCCAACCTGGAATTCGACTTTGGCAAAGAAGTGGACATCGACTTCTCGTCGCTGATAAACCGGCTCAAAGGGGTGGATGTCGTGATCTTTGCCGGTGGCCTTTCCACCCTGCTGGAAGGGGAAGAAATGCCCGTACATTACCCCGGCTTCAAAGGCGGCGACAGGACCGATATCGAGCTCCCCGAAGTACAGCGCAATTGCCTGAAGGCATTAAAAGCCGCCGGCAAAAAAGTGGTGTTCGTAAATTGTTCCGGGTCGGCCATTGCGTTCACACCGGTGCTGGAGAGCTGCGACGCGATCCTCCAGGCCTGGTACGGAGGCGAATTGGGCGGCCAGGCCGTCGCCGATGTTTTGTTCGGCAATGTCGATCCCTCCGGCAAGCTGCCCGTGACCTTTTACAAAGGCTCCGACCAGCTCAAGGACTTTGAAAGCTATTCGATGAAAGGCCGCACCTACCGTTATATGTCCGATGGGCTTTTCCCCTTCGGATTCGGCTTGAGCTACACCACCTTTTCCATCGGGGACGCCGAGGCCCGCAATAAGGTCGTGACCCAACAGGACGGTCTGTCCCTCGCCATCCCGGTGTCCAATACGGGTAAAAGGGCCGGGACGGAAGTAATACAGGTATATATCCGCAAATCGGACGACAGCAGCGGATTGCTAAAGACCCTCCGCGGTTTCAGCCGGGTGACCCTACCCGCCGGCAAGACCATCGTCACGACGGTCACCCTTCCCTATCGCTCCTTTGAATTTTATAACGATCAAAAAGGGGAGATGTGCGTCACCCCCGGAGAATACGACATTTGGTATGGCAACAGCTCCGCCGACAGGGACCTGAAGAAGATCCCCATCACCGTGAAATAGCAGGTAAAGGCCCGGCCGCATGGATTGGCGAAGGAAAGAACTTCCCTCTCGTAAAACAGTTGGGATTTGCCTGCAGCCGCTGCTTCGCCTGCCTCCCGATTTAGCGTATCTTTAGCACCAAACTTTGCTTTGGGCGATAATGAACGAGTCTTATTCAAAAGAGGACAACCAGGTTGCTAAAGTCCTGATAATCAAATTTGCACCGCTGCTTTTTTGCCTTATGGCGGCCATCCACGGCTTGACACAGGTCAAAGATTACCCCTTTGCCAAACTGTCCGGTCAGGACGGATTGTCGAATAACCACATCAATGTCATCTTTAAAGACCGGCAGGGTTTCGTCTGGTTTGGGACCAACTCGGGCGCCAACCGGTACGACGGATACTCCTTCAAAGTATTCCGGCACGATGACTCGGACTCCTCCTCTCTTTTGGACAATTTGGTGCAAGGCATATTCCAGGGTCCCGAGGACAAACTGTATATCGTCACCGCCGGTGGCCATATCAACATCTATGACCCCATAACGGGTTCGCTCCTTCCCAACAAGACTGCCTGGCTCCGCACCCGGAACATCCTGCCAAACAACCTGGTCCGCATCCTCCACAACAAGGACGATCACTATTATTTGATCTATGCCGATTCGGGCCTGTACCGGTATGACCCCGGACGGGGAGCGGTTCGCCTTCCATCCATCATTCGCGCCGCCACGAATGCAAACATCGCGATCACCGACGCCGCCGCCGATAACGCCGGAAATATCTGGCTATCTTACAATACCGGCATATTGCAGCGTCTCGATGCCGGCTCCCCGACCATTTCGTTCCGGACCACGATAAACCAGCGCGCGGCGCAACAGGGCAACTACGGTTACAAACTATACGCGGACCGGGCTGGCAGACTCTGGCTATTCGCCCAGGATAACCTTTCAGGGCTATGGCAATACGATCCGGCTTCAGGCAGCCTCCGGCATTTTGTCCGCGACTCCGGCATCGTAAGGCTAAGCAGCAATAACATCGGCGACGTCGTTCAGGACGACAAGGGACTCGTGTGGGTTGCCACCGATAAAGGGGGACTGGATATCCTCGACATCGAAAACGGCGCCGTTCGGAACCTGCGCCAATCCGACGAAGACCGGAGCCTCGTGGAAAACACCCTGACGACGCTGTATATCGACGATCTGGGAACCGTTTGGGTCGGAACCTTAAAGAATGGTATCTCTTACTATCAACCGAACATGCTCCGCTTCCCCCTCTATAAACGGGAGCCGGGCGTGCCGGAAAGCCTGCCCTATGATGACGTGAACTGTTTTGCCGAAGATGCAAAAGGAAATCTTTGGATCGGTACGGACGGCGGCGGCCTCATCTACTTCGATCGGCAAGCGGGCAAATTCAAACAATTCCGCCACAATGGCACAAACCCCAATAGCCTCGGCAGCGACGCGATCGTTTCATTGCTGATGGATCACCGGGGCATGCTATGGATCGGCACCTACCAGGGCGGCCTGGACCGCTACGACGGTCGCAACTTTGTCCATTACCGGCACAACGAAACCGACCCCGCCAGCCTTGCGGACGACCGGGTCTATTCGCTGCGCGAAGATGGGACAGATCACCTCTGGGTAGGAACATTGTTGGGCGGATTGGACCGGCTCGACGAGACAACAGGAACGTTTTATCATAACAATCTCTCCGCCCATTCGATCCATTCAAACTACGTTCCTGCCCTTGCCGAGGACTCCGCAGGAAATTTCTGGATAGGCACGGCCTACGGCATCAGCGTGTTGTCGCGCAATACGGGTCAATTCTCATACTATACGATGGAGAACAGCCGCCTCAGCGATAATATCATATTCGGCCTTACCTGCGATCACCGCGGAGCGATATGGGTGGCGACCCGTCAGGGCTTAAGCGTTATGCAACCGGGCAAGGACACCTTCCAGTCCTTCAGCACAAAGGATGGCCTTCCCGGCAATATGATCATGAACGTTCAGGAAGATAAGGACCATTTCTTTTGGGTCAGCACCTCCGCCGGCCTGTCCAGGATTACCGTTTCAAACGACGGCGCCGCCCTCAGCATCAAATGCCTGAATTTCGACGAATTGGACGGCCTGCAGGGCCGGGAGTTCAACGTAAACGCCGGTTTCCGGACAAAGGAAGGCGAATTGCTATTCGGCGGTCCTAAAGGGTTCAACCTCTTCAAACCCGGATCCATCCGGCTCAACGAACATATCCCCCCGGTTGTGCTCACCGGCCTCCAGCTGTACAATAAGGACGCGCCCTTGCCGCCCTCCGTCGCCAGGGACGGCAAACTCGTCCTGTCGTACAACGAGAACAACTTCACGCTCGAATTCGCCGCCCTCAGCTATATCAACGCCCGAAAGGACCGCTATGCCTACCGCCTCGAAGGGTTCGACAAGGACTGGATGACCACCGACGGCAGGAACCGGCGCGCAGCCTACACAAACATCGATCCCGGCGAATATTTCTTCCGCGTCAAAGCTTCCAACAGCGACGGGGTGTGGAACGATGAGGGAATCACGCTGCACCTGGTCGTCAGGCCGCCATTCTGGAAAACTACGCTGGCCTACATCATCTATGGGCTGGCCATTTTGACAATATTATATATTGGCCGTAGACGGATCATCAGCCGGGCCCGGACCCGGTTTGCCCTTGCCGAAGAACGCCGGGAAGCGATTCGCATCCGCGAGCTCGACCGGATGAAGATCAAGTTTTTTACCAATCTGAGCCATGAATTTCGGACGCCCTTGTCGTTGATCCTTTCCCCCGTCGACAAATTGATCCGCAGCTCCGACGACTCCGCCCGGAAACAACTGGCTCTCACCATCGAACGCAACGCCAGGCGTTTGCTTCACCTCGTCAACCAACTGCTCGATCTCCGAAAAATGGAGGTCAATGAGCTCAAATTGAACATCAGCAGCGGCGACCTTGCCGCTTTTATAAAGTCCACCACTGATTCTTTCGCCGACCTGGCCCTGGAACGCGGCGTCAGCTTCGACCACCACTCGGATATCCATCAGCTGCCGGCTCTCTTCGACAGGGATAAGCTCGAAAGGATCCTTTTCAATCTGCTGTCGAACGCTTTCAAGTTCACCCCCCGCGGGGGAACCGTCCGCGTAGAATGGGCAGTGTTGGAAAAGGACGAGCGAAGCGTACTGACTGAACTGAAAGTCAAAGACTCAGGTATCGGTATCCCCCGGGACCTTCAGGACAGGATATTTGAATCCTTTTTTCAGGCCGACTCCCCCGGGCACCTCCGTAGCCAGGGCACAGGTATCGGCCTGGCCATTACCCGGGAATTCGTCGAAATGCACGGCGGTTCGATCAAAGTGGACAGCGAGCCGGATAAAGGTTCCTGCTTCACCGTCCTGCTGCCCGTATCTCTCTTGCCGGCGATAGCAGCCGGCATGACCACGCCGCCAGTAATGGAAGCGAAGACATCCACGCCTCCGGCCCCCCCGGTAACCCCGGAATTACCCGGCTTCCCCGAAAACGCGATCACCCGCTTCAAAGTGCTCCTGGTCGAGGACGACGACGATTTCCGCTTCTACCTCAAAGAAAACCTGGCCCCGCTCTTCACAGTGCTTGAAGCGCCCAATGGTCAGGAGGGATGGCAAAAAACGCTTTCCGCACAACCGGACCTGGTAGTCACCGACGTCAATATGCCGCTCATGGATGGACTCGAGCTTTGCAAAAAGATCAAAGGCGACCTTCGGGTAAAGAATATTCCGGTGATCCTGCTCACGGCCCTATCGAGTGAAAACCACCAGCTCCAGGCCCTGGGCCTCGGCGCGAACGACTACATTTCGAAGCCTTTTATCGTGGAGATCCTCATTTCCCGGATCCGCAACTTGTTGCAATTCAAAGAATTCATAGAAAATGGCGCCCGGAACCGGCTAATCGCCGAACCGGCAGACATCGATGAGCAGCCCGGACAAACGGACGAAGATTTTGTCCGCGATGCCGTCGAAGCGCTGGAGAAAAATATCGCCAACCCGGATTTTTCCGTCGAAGACTGGTCCCGCGACCTCGGCCTCAGCCGGACTACTTTATACAAAAAGATCCTCGGCGCCACGGGTAGGACCCCAATCGGGTTTATCCGCAACTTCCGTATGAAGCGGGCCGCCCAGCTGCTCGAAAAGACACAACACAATGTGGCTGAGGTGGCCTATATGGTCGGCTTCAATAACCCGAAATATTTCGCCAGGTATTTCAAGGAGCTGTACGGCGTCCTGCCCAGCGTATACCAGGCTGAGAGACGGAAAAACAGGTGAAAGAACAAAGAACTTAACCGTTTCATACCCTGAAATAACGGAATTATACCCTTGCCATCAACAAACCGGCACCCTCTTTTGCCGGTTTGACTACCCCCCCGCGAGACATCGCAGTTTAATTTTATCGGAAATTACAACCGATTGCTATGCTGCGCTCAAAACTGACTCGTCCGCCTCTTTTGTCGTCTACTCTGCTCACGGCCTGTCTGTGGGCTTTCTTCACCTGTATCAGCCTTGTATGGCAGCCCTGTATCCTGCATGCACAGGATGACCTGCATAAGCTGTCCGGCAAAGTCATCGACAAGACTTCCGGCGAACCCCTGCAAGGCGCAACCATCGCCTTGAAAAACGGCAAACGCGCGGTCACTACGGGCCGGGATGGCGGATTTACGCTGGAAGCCCGCCCGGGCGACATCCTCGTGATCTCGTTAGTTGGCTACACTAACCGTGAAGTTCCGGCAGATCCGGCCGGCAACCTGGCCATCGCATTGGAAAAAGAGTATGCGAAAATGGACGACGTCGTAGTCATAGGGTACGGTACGGCCCGCAAGAAGAACGTTGTCGGGGCCCTCGACGTCGTTGCCACCAAAGACGCAGGGGCTACAACCTCGACCAACCCGTCGCAACTCCTCATTGGTAAATCGGCAGGTGTACAGGTTATACAGTCCAGCGGGACGCCAGGGGCGGATGCACAGATCATAATCCGGGGTACGGGCTCTTTCACGAGTATAGACCCGTTGTACGTCATCGACGGGATCCAGGGGGATAAAACCCTGTTCAATACACTAAGCGCACAGGATATCGAGAACATCACTATCCTTAAAGATGCTTCATCTACGGCGATCTACGGTTCCGCGGCTGCTAACGGGGTCGTGATCATCACTACTAAAAAAGGCAAAGCCGGCGCCCCGAAGATTTCGGTCACCTCGCAATGGGGGGTGGCAAAGGCGTGGAAGCAACTGCACCTGCTGAATGCAGCCCAGTACGTGGACCTTCTGAAGGATTTTGCCGCTACGAATAATACGGCACTCCCGGCAAAATTCAGCACGCCTTCCGTACTCGTGGACAGCAACAACTGGCAGTCCGAGATCTTCCGGCCCGCCGCCATATCCGAGAACGATGTCAGCGTCAGCGGCGGAAGCGAAAAAGTACTTTATAATCTCTCGCTGGGGTACATCTCCCAGCAGTCCATCGTAAAAGCACTCACGAACGATCGCCTCAGTACCCGTTTTTCGCTCGACGAAAACCTCGGCCGTTTTCATTTTGGCCAAAGCCTTGCGATGAGGTTCACAAAGACAACCGGGCAAACGACCAATATTACGGACGCCATCATGTATGCTCCCTACAAACCCATCTATGACCCCAGCAACCCCGGTGGATATTCTATTGAATCGAACATCAATGACTTCAGCAACGCACAGAACCCCATCGGGGAGATCAACCTGGTGCACCCGGTAGCAACCGACTATATCCTTTTTCCCCAGGCATTTGGGGAAGTGAAATTGATCGATGGACTTCGCTTCCGTTCCCAGATCTCCGGCGAGATAGGCGGAAACAGGTCCACGAATTACCAATATCCGGCCACGATCTCGAATTTCCTGACCCAGACGCGGGAGGCCACGCTGAGCTATGGCAACTATCATTATTATACGTTTGAAAATTATCTGTCGTTCGACCGAAGGTTCGGCCGGCATTCGTTCTCGGCCGTGGCCGGGAACAGCTATATCGATCCCGGGAACACCGCCGGTCTTACGGCGGTGGGGACTAATATCCCCAACGATAATATCCAGAATATCAGTGTCGCCCCTACACAAACCGTTACCGGGTCGAGCTATGGCTATGCGCATTCTTCGCTTATCTCTTACTATGGCCGGTTGATCTATTCCTTTGACGATAAATACATCCTTACCGGCAGCTGGCGGCGGGACGGAGCTTCTAACTTCGGACCCGAAAACCGCTTTGGTAATTTTCCGGGCGTCGGTGCCGCCTGGCGGTTTAGCGAGGAAAATTTTGGGAAGAACCTGACCTTCCTTTCCGATGGGAAACTGCGGGTAGGATGGGGCCGCACGGGGAATAATAACATTCCGACCACCGGCATTACTTCCGTGCTGACCTTTAGCGGGAGTCCCGCGGGCAACCTGGTATACTCTCTTGGCTCCAGCGAGGCCTTCAATGTGGGTACCACGATCAATACGCTTGCCAACCCGGCCATCAAATGGGAATCCACTAACCAAACGGATATCGGGATAGATCTCTCCTTTCTCAACAATAAGATATATATGACGGCCGACTGGTACAACCGCAAGAGCTCCGGCCTGTTGGTGGCCGTGCCGGTTCCCGGCAGCACCGGCGCTTCGCTGAGCAACGGCCAGCCCACGGAATACGTAAATGCCGCCACCGCCGTCAACCGCGGGATCGAGCTGATGATCGGCTACCGCGGTTCGGCCGGCAAAAGGATTACTTACAATGTGAGCGGCAACTTTTCCTACAATAGGAACAAGGTGCTGGCGCTGGGCCAACAATTCACGGCTCCTATCCAGGATGGCACCGTGGCCGGCTCATCGACCTTTACCTATACTGCTCCCGGCCACCCCGTAGGCGCCTTCTATGGCTATAAAGTGGACCACGTGGCGCGCGACCAGGCCGAGGTCAATGCACTCAATGCCAAGGCTCCCGGCGGCACCTATCAAAACGGACTGCTGCCCGGTGACTTCATCTACAAGGACCTCAACCACGACGGTGTCGTTACGGACAGCGACCGAACGGTCCTCGGCAGCCCGATTCCCAAATTCATCTATGGATTCAATGCCACCGTCACCTATGGCAATTTCGACGGGAACCTCGTCCTGTCGGGTATTGCGGGCGTCAAGCTGGTAGATGCGTTGAAGACCGTGACGTCCGCCCAGGCGACCGGGCATAATGCAACCACGGACATGCTTCACCGCTGGCGGAAACCGGGCGATGTGGCGTCTATTCCGCGGGCGGGGCAGAATATCAGCGCCACGGGTAATATGGCGCCGTCGGACTGGTGGATAGAAAATGGATCGTATCTCCGGCTTAGAAATCTGACCATCGGCTACTCGTTGCCGCTGGACCTGGTGAATCGGCTTGCGGGAACGAATGTCTTTACCCGCATCCGGGTCTACGTGGCCGCGCAGAATTTGTTCACGATCACCCAATACACGGGTTATGACCCGGAGCTGAGCTCCCAAAGCACCACCAACCCCATCTTCACCCGCGGGATCGATCCGGGTACGCTTCCGCAACCACGAACCTTCCTCGCCGGCATTCAACTCGGCTTTTGATCCAGTAATAGTATAATGAAAAAAGACGTATATGAAAAAACTAGCTGTATATATAGCCGTCGTCATCCTAGCCCTTGGCGCCGGAAGCTGCAAAAAATCGCTTCTCAACCTCAAAAGCGAGAGCGCATATGACTACAATACCTATTTTACAACCGATACTGCCTTGAACCAGGCCGTTATCGCCACATACTCTACGCTGCTGCACAATGGATTGTGGGCGCAGGATTATTATTTCATGTTCGATCTGCTGGGATATGAAGCAAAAAAGACGACGAATATGCAGGGCAGCCTGACGCAGATCGCCAGCTATAATTTTAGTTCGAACGAGTCGGATATCGGCGTGTTGTGGAATTCCCTATACCGGTTGAATTTTCGCGCCAATGTCGTCATCGACCGGGCAAATGCCTGGAAACCCACCGATCCGGCTAACCAGAAGAACGCACAGCAATTTATTGCGGAAGCCAGGTTCCTTCGCTCTTATGCCTATTGGAACATCGTTAATCTCTGGGGCGCAGCGCCGCTGATAACCTCCTACGACAGCCTTCTCAATAACAAATATTTTCCCCGCACGCCCGCGGCACAGATCTGGAGTTTCATCGAGAACGACCTCTCAGCTGCCATTCCCGACCTCCCTGTGAGCTATGACACGGCCACCAATCTCGGCCGGGCTACAAAAGGCGCGGCAATCGCCCTCCTCGGAAAAACCTACCTCTATGAACAAAAATGGGCGCTGGCACAAAGCACGTTTGAACAACTGCTCCAGGCCCCCTTCACCTACGACCTCGACCCTTCCTACGACCACTTGTTCAGCCCCACTAACCAGGTAAGCGTCGAGAACATCTTCCAGGTCATCGACGGGCCATGGACCAGCTGGGCGATCGGCAACCAGTATTATATGTTCGGCGGCCAGGAGACCTGGGGCGGAAAAGCCACCCATTCGGGCCGCGCGCAGGAATATGGCTTCAATGACTGGTGGAATTGCTATATCACCACTACTGCCGTCAATGCCTTCACCTACCCGAGCCCCGTGGACGGCACACGATATACGGACCCCCGCGCCTATTCCACCTTCTACGGCACCCCGGCAAGCGGCGGCGATACCGTCTATTGCGAACAATGCGCCACCGGGAAGAAATCCTATCCATTTAATGCGGCCGATCCCCAGGGCGATTACAGCTGGCGGAAATACGAGTACTACAACCTCGTCCCAACCCTCAACGGTCCGCAAAGCTCGATCAGCGCCCAGGTGATCCGCTTCGCCGATGTTCTCCTGATGCTCGCCGAGGCGCATATCCAGCAAGGAGATTTCGGTAACGTACCGCTGAACCTCATCAACCGAGTCCGGCAACGCGTGGGCGCCGTGCCTTACTCAAGCCTCGGCTCCAGCCAGACCACCGCCATGGCCATTCTCATGCGCGAACGGCAGCTCGAGCTTTGCGGAGAACAAAGCCGGTATTTCGACCTGATCCGCTGGGGTATCGCCAAACAAACCATCAATGCGGAGCGCGCCGCCGAACCGGGAGATGGCACCCAGCCGTTCCAGGATAAGCACGTGCTTTTCCCCATTCCCGATGTCGAGAAGAATTACAACCCCAATGTGGCCAAGCAAGTGCAAAATGGATGGAATTAAAAGGCAAAAAGCGATTCAATATGAAATTCGTACATCTGCTGGTCACCCTCGCACTGTCAGTTACCCTGCACGCCCAATTGCCTACCGCCCAGTCCATCGCGGCAAAGATGCACGTCGGCTGGAACCTCGGCAATACCTTTGAAGCCATCTGCAGCGCAACAGCCTGGGGAGGGACCATCCCAACCCAGCAGCTCGTCGACCTCGTCAAAGCCGACGGCTTCAACGCCGTGCGATTGCCCTGCGCCTGGGATTGCCACGCCACTAACGGCGTTATCGATCCCAACTGGCTGGCCACGGTAAAACAAGCCGTGGATATCTGCGTCAACGATGGCCTGTATGTCATCATCAACATCCACTGGGATGGCGGCTGGCTCGAAAACAATGTAACGACCTCCGCTCAGGCGTCGGTGAACGCCAAACAACAGAACTACTGGACGCAGATCGCCAACTATTTTAAAAACTACGACGAACACCTGCTCTTCGCCAGCGCCAATGAACCGAACGCAAGCGATGCGACGGGCATGTCGGTGCTGTTATCCTACCACCAGACCTTCGTCAACGCCGTCCGGGCCACCGGCGGGAACAACAGCTCCCGCACGCTCATCGTACAGGGACCGTCGACGAATATCGGGTATACCAATACCCTGATGAATACACTGCCCACGGACCCGATTGCAGGGCGCATGATGGTGGAGATACACTATTATGATCCGCCGCAGTTCTGTATTCTTACCCAGGACGCCAGCTGGGGCAAAATGTTCTATTACTGGGGAACGGGTTATCATTCCTCCACGGACCCGACCCGGAATGCTACCTATGGCGAGGAGAGCTATGTGGATTCCAACTTTAACCTGATGAAAACGAAGTTCATCAACAACGGCATCCCGGTGATCATCGGGGAGTTTGCAGCGCCAGCGCGGTCCTTACCCCCGCCATCGGACAATACCCTGGCCCTGGCATCGCGCCGCTACTTCTACCGTTACCTGGTGAGCGAGGCGAAAAAGTACGGCCTGATCCCCTTTGTATGGGACATCCCCATGGGCATGTATAACCGGGGTTCCGCGACCGTGCTCGATCAGGGCATCATCGACGCCATGAAGCGGCGCCCAGTCATTCACATTGATAAAAATAAGCAAATAGGTGATTAGCAATTATCGCAAAGCACTACCGGCATTCGTGCTGGTAGTTGCTTTCTGCGTCTCCCACGCAACGGCTCAACCCCTCAGCCTGCCAAAAGTATTTGGCGACAATATGGTGCTCCAAAGGAATATCCCGGTCCCGGTATGGGGCCAGGCAAACCCCGGGGAGGTCGTCATAGCGACGCTCGGAAAGGCAACAGTGACCGCAAAAGCCGATCGGCAAGGCAAATGGATGCTGCATTTCCCAAAATTCACCGCAGGCGGCCCCTATCACCTCTCCGTGACCGAACAGGACAAACCCGAAAGCCGTGTGGAATTCAAAAATATTCTCATCGGCGACGTATACCTCGCTTCCGGTCAATCCAACATGGAGTTCCCCGTACAACAGGTGAAAAATGCCGCAAGCGAAATATCGACGGCATCCTATCTCGCCATCCGTCTGCTCATCGTCGGCCAGGCTAAAAAACTTACTCCGCAATCCGATATCGTCACCCCCGGTTGGAAACCCGCCGACTCGAACAACGTAAAACAATTTTCAGCCGTTGCCTGGTTCTTTGCCCGCAAAATTCACGCAGACCGGCATGTGCCCATCGGCATCATCCAAAGCACCTGGGGTGGAACCCCCATACAGGCATGGACAAGCAAAGAAAAACTACTCGGCTCGCCCATCACGAAGAACATCGCCCTTGCAAACGATACACTTACGGAAAATAATTTCTTGCAGGATAGCATCAACCAGATCCGCCTCTGGAATATCATTAACCATCCGCAAAACAATGCAGATAAACACATCCCCCTTCCGGAATTCGATGACTCCGGCTGGAACAAAGTCGAAATGCCTCGCCTGATCAAAGATTTCGGCATTGGACACTACGAAGGGATCATGTGGTTCCGCAAAAAACTCCTCTTGCCCGACACTATGGCCGGCACATCCCTCACCATCCATCTCGGTCGTCCGGAAATGAACTATTCCCTTTATTTCAATGGCGTTGAAATTTGCAGCAATGTCTGGAACGCGAGTCCTCGCCATTCTTACATCATTCCCTCGACAATCGTTCGCAACGGCGAAAATACTATCGCGATCCGGATGTCTATGCTCTGGGGTGGGGGAGGACTCAACCCGCCGGCCGAAGAGATCTATCTTACCGACGGCAGGGCCAAATTATCCCTGGCCGGCCAATGGCTGTACAAACCCAATCTCGAACCCATCCCGCAAATCCACAACTATCAGTATTCTCCCGATGTCCTGTTCAATGGAATGATCGCTCCGCTGATCCCCTACGGTCTCACCGGATTTCTCTGGTACCAGGGCGAAGCCAACGACTCCGAAGCCTATAACTACCGCCAAATGTTCCCCATGATGATCGCGGACTGGCGGCAAAGATGGCAACGCGGCAACCTTCCCTTTTTATTCGTCCAACTCGCCAACTTCATGAGCCGGAAACCGCTTCCCACAGAAAGCGAGTGGGCCGAATTGCGCGAGGCGCAGGCAATGGCCCTGTCGCAACCCAAAACCGCAATGGCGTGTACCATCGACATCGGAGAAGGCAGCGATATCCATCCCCACGACAAACAGGACGTCGGCCTTCGTCTCGCCCTCGCTGCCACCAAACTCGTTTACCGGCAACCCCGTGTCGCCTCCGGACCCACCTATAAGGGGTACACGATCCAGGGCCACAGGATTCGTATCCGATTCACCGACATAGGCTCAGGCCTCAAAACAAAGGACAGGGGACCCATCACCGGCTTTGCCATCGCCGGTGAAGACAGGCAGTTCTACTGGGCCGATGCAAGCATCCACGGAAACGAAATAATCGTAGAGTCACCCAACGTATCCGCCCCTAAAGCAGTACGATACGCCTGGGCCGATAACCCGGATTGTAACCTCATCAATTCCGCCGGCCTGCCCACTGTACCATTCAGAACCGACGGCTGGCCAGGAATTACCCAACCGCGCACTCCTCTAAGCCTACCCGTGGTCTCCCCCAACGGCGCCATAAAAGCAACGGTAGAACTCAATGCTCATGGCGAATTATACTACAGCGTCTCCTGCAAAAGCAACGGTGAGCCCGTCAGGGCCATACCCCGCTCGGCCCTCGGCATCCAGACAAACGATGCGAACTTCTCTCAAGATCTTATCTACACCGGCGTGGTCAGCCAGCGCAAGATCACAGACCGATACCGCATGCTCCACGGCAAACGCCGCGACTGCCGCAATGAAGCGGTAGAAAAGACATTCCGGTTCAGCACAAAGCAAGGCCGCGTCCTCGACGTCATCGTCCGCGCCTACGACAACGGCATCGCCTTCCGGTACGCGTTTCCCCCGGCAACGGCCGGCACCCCGACGCCCGCCGACACCTTCCAGGTCACCGGCGAGCGGACCAGCTTCATGTTCCCCGAAGGCGCCAATAGATGGATGCAACAATATACCCCCACCTATGAAGCCCTGTATCCGTCGGCCGCCACCGGCAAGGCCGACACTCCGGATCATCAGCAATGGGGATTCCCGGCACTATACGCGGTACAAAACTCACCGCTGTGGGTGCTTATCACCGAGGCAGATGTTTCAAGGGCAAATTGTGCGTCCCACCTCTCCAATAAAGCCGACATCCCTACCTACAGGGTCACGATGCCGGAAAATGCTATCCCCGCCGGCCCAGGCTGGAAATCGGCCTGGCGAGTGCTCATCATCGGCACTCTCCAGGACATCGTCGGATCTACACTCGTTACCGATGTAAGCGAACCGTCAAAGCTCGACACCACCAGCTGGATCAAACCCGGCCCCGTCGCCTGGGTCTACTGGGCGTTCAACCATGGCTCAAAGGATTACCAAAAAGTGGTGGAATACGTCGACCTCGCCAAAACCATGCACTGGCCCTATGTCCTCATCGACTGGGAATGGGACCGCATGACGAATGGAGGAACCATCGAAGACGCCGTGGCCTATGCGCGGCGCCAGGGTATAAAGCCGTTGCTGTGGTACAATTCCCGGGACTCCCTGCATTCGAGCGTCGGCCTCGACCCCTATGGACGCTTGTCGACACCCGAAGCCAGGCGCAAGGAATTTGCCTGGTTGAATAAGATTGGCGTATACGGCGTGAAGGTCGACTTCTTCGAAGACGACCGCCAAAAAGAAATGGCCTACTACATCGATTTACTCGAAGAGGCAGCAAATTACCACCTGATGGTAGATTTCCATGGAGCAACAATCCCAAAAGGCTGGGAGCGGACCTATCCCAACCTCATGACGATGGAAGCGGTCTATGGCGCCGAATGGTATGCCTATGCGCCCGTGTTGAACCAGCAAGGGGCGCGACACAACGCAACATTGCCGTTCACCCGCAACGTGGTCGGATCCATGGATTATACCCCGGTGACCTTTACCGACGCCCTTTTCCCCCACACGACGACCGTTGCGCACGAACTGGCCCTATCCGTCGTGTTCGAATCCGGCCTGCAGCATTTCGCCGACCGGCCGGAAGGCTTCAATACCCTCCCCGCCGCGGCCCGCCAATTCCTGATGACCGTACCCGTAGCATGGGACGACACCCGGCTGATCGACGGCTATCCCGGTCAACGCGTGGTCATCGCCCGCCGTAAAGACCACACCTGGTACATCGGCGGCTTGAACGGCGAGGACCAACGGCAAAGCCTGCTCCTCCACTTCGATTTCCTACCCCGCAGCGCCTATACCCTCGAAATCATCCGCGACGGCGCGACCGGCAAAGAGTTCACTACAGAAGCGATCCCCGTCAGGAAAGGAAGCAAAGTGGTAGTCAACTGTTTACCCCGCGGCGGTTTCGTGGCAGTATTGAGACCCGTTAACCGATGATACCCTTAAAATACCTGATTCATACCCCCAACGAGAACAAGTTGCCCCCCTCATTTGCTAGTTGCAGTACCCTGCCTGTCAACACATGAAATTATTTTTGAATTGATAGGCAACCGATTGCTGTCCTATCTCCGGGTGTTCCTGTCATAACCTTAAAATCAAGACGATTGCATATGAAAAAACGAAACCTCCACAGAGCGTTGCTCCGTCTATTATGGTGCACGCTCCATCTCCTTCTCTTTTCGGCCGGCGCATTTGCCCAAATTCCTCCTAAAAAGATCACCGGAAAAGTTGTCGTCGCCCCGGACGATAAACCCATCGAAGGCGCAAGCGTCACGGTCCTGGGCCACAGCGGGGGCGCCCAAACTGACAAGGACGGTCTGTTCAGCCTGAGTGCCCGCGAGGGCGATGTATTGATCGTCACCTTTGTCGGGTATATACCCCGCCAGGTCAGGGTAGGAGCCCGCCAGATGATCGAAATTCGCCTGCAGCTCGAAGATCGGAACAAGCTCAACGACGTCGTCGTCATCGGCTACGGGAAAGTGCGCCGTCCGGATGTCACCGGAGCCATTTCCTCCATCTCCGGCATGGAACTCATGAAAACCCAGCCGGCAACCTTCGACCAGGCCCTGCAGGGAAAAGTCGCCGGCGTCGTCGTACAACAGGTATCGGGTCAACCCGGCGGTGGCGTATCGATCCAGATCCGCGGCGTTTCGTCCATCAGCGGCACCAACTCCCCGTTGTATGTAATAGACGGGGTGATCATTCCCCCGGTTAACGATCCCGGCAACGGGTCCAACCCGTTGAACTCGATCAACCCCAGTGAAATTGAATCGATTGACGTGCTGAAAGACGCCTCCGCTACCGCCATTTACGGTTCGCAGGCGACCAACGGCGTAGTCGTCATTACAACGAAAAGAGGCCGGGCTGGAGCGCCACAGATCAATTATGACGGCTATGCCGGTTACCAGGAACTCCCCAAAAAGCTCCCCACCCTGAACCTGCAACAGTTCGCCTCCTTTATCAACGCCCGCGCCCAGGTCTGGGGCTTCGATTCCCGTCCCGAATTTGCCAACCCGAAATACCTGGGTCCGGGGACGGACTGGCAGAAGGCCTTGTTCCGCAAACCGCCCGAAATGAACCATACCGTCACCATCAGCGGCGGCGACGCCAGGACCCAATACCTGTTATCAGGCTCCTACTTCGAACAACAAGGCATGGCACTCGGCTCGGATTTTCAACGGTACTCCGTCCGCCTGAACCTGGATAACAAGACGACCAACTGGCTGAAAGTGGGAACCAGCCTGCAAATGGCGCATATTTTCGAAAACGTGAACGCCACGGCCTCCAGCGTCATAAACACCGCGTTTAACCTTACACCCGACATCCCCGTTCAAAACCCCGACGGCTCCTGGGGCGGCATCACCAACACCAACGGTTGGGTCACTCCCGTCCTCAACCCGGTGGGGCTGGCCGAACTGGTCAAGAACCAGCGGAGGAGAAATCAGCTCTTCGGCAATGCCTATGCCGAAATACAATTTTATAAAGACCTTTCCTTCCGTAGCGAGGTGTCCGGTAACTTCGACTTCAGTACACTGGATAACTTTACCCCGACGTACGTTTTTGGCAAAGTGACCAACGGCACCAGCAGCGGTTCCTCGTCCAACAACCAAAACATCTATACCGTTCTCCGCAACTACCTGACGTATACGCACTATTTCACCGGTTTCAACCTCAACGCCCTGGTGGGACACGAAGCGCAATCGTCGAATTTCGAGAGCCTCTACGGCAGCCGGTCGAATTTCCCTTCCAACAGTGTGCAAACCGTTAGCTCGGGCGATGCCACCACGGCCAGGAACTCGGGCGATAATGGCCTGGGCTCGTCCCAGGAATCCTATTTCGGCCGGATCAATTTCTCCTGGATGGATAAATACCTGCTTACCGGTAACGTACGCAACGACGGTTCTTCCAATTTCCCCGCAAACAACCGCTGGGTGACGACCTGGTCGGGTGCACTGGCCTGGAAGCTCAACAACGAAGCGTTCCTGAAAAATGTAAGCATCATCAACGAATTGAAATTGAGACTGGGTTACGGATTGACCAACAACCAGGGCATACCCGGAAACACCTACGTGACCCAACTCCAATCGGCGGCCAACGGCTTGTCGGGCATAGCGCAGTTTCAAAGCAATCTGGCCAATGCTAAGGTAACCTGGGAAAAAACGAATTACTTTAACGCAGGATTGGATGCATCCATCCTCAACAACCGGATAGGCTTCTCTTTCGACGCTTACTATCGGAAGACGGATGGTCTTTTGTTAAAGATCCCCCTCCCCCTGTACTCCGGTACCACCGCCGGCTATTCACCGGGATCGATGGCCGCCCCCTACGTCAACGTCGGTGCCGTCAGCAACAAAGGCTTTGACTTCGGTGTCAACACCACCAATATCGTCACCAGGAACTTTAGCTGGAAAACCAATGTTACCCTATCGCGTAATATCAATAAAGTTCTCAGCTTAGGCGCCGGCGAACAGGCCAACCTGAGCCAAAAGTCCTATGTCATCAACGATATCATCGAAAAGACGGTGGTCGGCCGGCCCATCGGCGAGTTTTATGGCTATCTCTTCAATGGCATCTTTGCAAACCCCACCGACTTCCAAAAACAGGCCATGCCCGTAGACCAAAGCGGCAAACCTTATCCCATTTCATCGGCGGGCGGCGGCATCTGGTACGGCGACCGGAAGTTCAAAGATCTCAATGGCGACGGCGTCATCGACTCCAGGGACCAGACCTTCCTGGGCTCCCCGATCCCGAAATACCAGTTTGGCGTCAACAATACCTTTACTTACAAAAACTTCGACCTCAATATTTTCTTCAGCGGCAGCGTCGGCAATAAAGTATTCAATGAGATCGCCGTCGCGCAAACCAACTCGCAAAACAACACCAACTATTTTTCAAAGGTGTTGAACTATGCAAGAGTGGTGACGATAAATCCGAACGGCCCCGCGGACGATATCAACAACGCCTACGTTGCCAACCCGAAAACAACGGTCGTAGGATTACGGAACGACAATACGAACGACAATAACCGTCCTTCCAATCTGTTCATCGGGGACGGTTCCTTCCTGCGATGCAAAAACATCACCCTGGGCTACCGGCTGCCCCAAAATGTTTTGTCGATGCTGCGCCTCCAGTCGTTCCGCGTATTCGCTACCGTGACCAATGCCTTTATCATTACGAACTATTCCGGCATGGATCCGGAGATCGGGTCATGGAACCCCCTGCAGGCTGGCTGGGACCAGGGCTACTATCCTCAGGCCAGGACCTATACCATCGGCGCCAACATCACCTTTGCTAAATAACTATTTATATGAGATCCTACAATAAAATTATAATTATTCTGCTTGTTGCCGCAACAATGGCGGCATGCAAAAAGAGCTTTTTGGAACGTCCATCGACCTCCCAGATAAGTGCTACTTCTTATTACAAAACTACGTCCGATCTTCGGCTGGCCACGGCCAGCCTGTACGGCGGTTCGCCATGGTGGGCATGGCATAACGGCGCCTTGTTGCAACTCGGTGACGTCCTGAGCGGCAATGCGTATTATGCCTATAATGGCGACCTCGTTCAGCTGTTCACCCGTACCATCACCGCCCAAAACGGCGTCATATCCAGCGGCTGGACCGGCCTTTACAATGTGGTAGCACAATGCAACACCGTCATCAACGCGATACAACAACTGTCCTCCCCGACAATTTCCGCCGCCGATAAAAATGCAGCCATGGCCGAAGCCCGGTTTATCCGCGGGGCGGCCTATTTCCAACTGGCTGTTTATTGGGGCGCGGTGCCCATCATCGAAGACAACACCAAGCTCATCGCCCACCCGTTGCTCAACCGGAACATCGTCTCGGACGTCTATAAATTCGTGATCAACGACCTCAGTTTCGCGGCACAAAACCTTCCCGCCGCGGATCAAACAGGACGGGTAACCACCTGGTCGGCGCAGGGCATGCTGGCCAAAGTATATCTCACGGTGGCCGGCTTGGGGCAAAGCGGCGGGACCCGCGATCAGGCCCTGCTGGACAGCGCCCAAAAATATGCCGGCAACGTGTGCAAAAACAGCGGTCTGACCTTGTTCCCCAGCTATTATAACCTTTTCCGGGCGCAATACAACGACAACCCGGAATCGCTGTTCGCGCTCCAGTGGGCGGCAGGTGTCGGTTACGGCAACGGCAACGCCTGGCTGACCTTTGCACCCAGCAGCTCTATAAACCCCCAAAACACGGGCGCATGGACCGCTTTGAAACCCACCTGGGACTTTTACCAGAACTATACCTGGAAAGATACCGTCAGGCGGTTAGCCACCGTTTTCCGCAACGGCGATTATTATCCCGAATTGAACGCCGCCGCCGGCGGTTATACCGCAACCGGGGTATCGATGAAAAAGCACATCATCGGCAACGAAAAAGATAACAGCTCGCCGACTATGGACATCTGGTCGTCTCCCGAACACAACGCTATCCTCCGGCTGGCCGATGTCTACCTGGTGTACGCCGAAGCCATCCTGGGCAACAACGCCAGTACCACCGATGCGAATGCCTTGCTTTATTTTAACAAAGTACGCGCAAGGGCCGGCGTGGATCCCGCACCTATGCTGGACGCCGACACCATCATGCGGGAAAGAAGGATCGAACTGGGTTTTGAAGGACAATACTGGCTGGACCTCGTACGGCTTTCCTACTACAACCCCGACAAGGCGGTTGGGATCATCAATAACCAGAAACGAATGACCTTCTCGTACGATCCTACCGCACGCATAGCCACCCCGGATACCACCTCGGCTCCCACGATCGTCCCCGCAACCATCAGCGCCTTTACCATGCAGATCCCGGCCTCCGAACTGACGGCCGATCCGAAACTCGTACAACCCCCCGTACCTTATTATTAATTCAACTACTTAAAACAGGATTACTATGAACAATATTTCAATTAGCCGCTTGTTAATGCTGCCGCTGATCCTGCTCACGGTGGTTTTCCTTCCGGCTTGTAAAAAAGATACCGGAGCTCCTCCAAGCATCACCGGCGTGAGGAACTATGTAGCCTCGCCAAACGATACCCTGCTGACCAGCCTCGCGCCAAATGGCCAATGGGTGGTGATTACCGGGGTGCATCTGCAAAATGCCGTCCAGATAGAATTCGACGGCGTTCCGGCCGCGTTCAACAACGCCCTGTTCTCATCGACCAGCGCGGTAGTCCAGATACCCGCGATCGAATTCCCAACGATAGATACCAACAAGCTCTATACAGTAAAATACACCACGACGGCAGGTACGACGACCTTCCCTTTTAAATTGGGTCCGGCCGCGCCCACGATCACGGCTATCTCCAATGTTTTTGCCAACCCCGGTGATTCCTGTTTTATCCTCGGGACGAACCTCGTATTGGTTCAGCATTTTTCTTATGGGGGAACGAACATTACATCGTTTCGATCCAGCCCCGATGGCACTTCGCTCGGCTTCGTTATGCCTGCCCAAACGGCCAACCAGCAGGTTGTCATCGCTACAAAGACCGGGACCGCTACCTTCCAGATCGTGGCGACACCCACGATTACCGCCGTTTCCAACGAAAATGCCAATCCCGGCGATTCCGTCTACGTCTTCGGCACCTATCTAAAGAATATCCAGACGCTGACCTTTGCCGGCGCCAACATCAGCTCGTTCGCCTCATCGGCCGATGGAAGCTCGGTAGGCTTCGTTCTGCCCACCCTGACGCAACCCGGGCCCGTATCGGTGACGACTCCCTTCGGCACGGCTACTACGTTCTATAATGTGAATGATATCGCTACGGGGGCAATAGCGAATTTCGAATGGAGCGGTCAATTCGGTTGGTCGTGGTGGGGCGGCGCCTCGCTGAAAAATGGTAGTCCCGACTTCCCGGGTAACTCGAGTCAATACCTGACGCTGAAAACAAGCATCTTGTCCAGCGGCGAAGGAAATACCTGGTCCAATTACGCGCTGCTCATGGGCTCGGCTCAGTGGGTGCCCACGGCGCATCTCGGCGATCCTCCCGGTAACTGGGCATTTAAATTCGAAGTAAGCATTCCCAACGGCTGGAATGGCGGGACATTCGATATCCAAAGCGGACTCGGCACGTATATCGCCCGTTGGGAGCCCTGGCAGGTCTCCGCGACCACCACCGCTCCCTATTCGACTAAAGGTTGGATGACCGTGACTATTCCTTTGACCTCCTTTCGCGCAAAGGATGCTACCCTTGGCGACGGGGAAGGAGCACCCTTGTCCGCTATTACGGATCTAACCGGTTCAACCGGAGCAAACTCGTGTACCATGTATATTCATAACTACAATGCGTCCTCGACAGCCACCGGATTTTACGGCGCCTTCGATAATATAAGAGTTGTACAGATCAAACAATAAAACAAATATGAAAAGAATAATAATTGTTTGTTCGATCCTCGCGGCATTCAGCTGCCGAAAGACCGAAACAACGACCCCCCCGACTACCCTTTCCAATATCACCGATACCCTACCCGAGACCGGTGGGACCGTCGCCTTGACGTTTACCTCCAACGCAGCCTGGACCATCGACACCACCGGTCTCGGCTGGCTGCAGCTAAGCCCAACCTCGGGTAAAAGCGGTAAAGCGGTGATCAATCTCACGGCGCCGGCAAATTCCACCGGCCTCAGCCGGTCGGTGATGCTGACCGTGAATTTTGCCAACGACCAAAGCCGGCGAGTCACCGTTATCCAACTTCCCCCGATCTATCCCTCGTACAATTCCTCGCCCGCGCCCGCCGACGCCACCGGCATGAACAGCACCGCCGCCCAGCTCGTCGCCAAAATGAAACTGGGCTGGAATATCGGCAATGCCCTCGAAGCCCCCGGCGGCGAAACCGGCTGGGGGAATCCCGTGATCACCCAGGGGCTCATCGACCTGGTAAAAAGCAGCGGCTTTAATGCGATCCGGATTCCCTGCTCCTGGAACGGGCATGCCAACCCAACCACGGGTGCTATCGATACGGCCTGGCTCAGCCGGGTCAAACAAGTCGTTGAGTACTGTTTCAACGACGGGCTGTATGTAATGCTCAATGTCCACTGGGACGGCGGCTGGCTCGATTGCACCGCCACCGGCAGGAATTTGGATACGGTCAGGGCCAAACAAAGAGCCTATTGGGAACAGATAGCAACAACGATGCGCGACTTTGACGAACATTTACTATTTGCCAGCGCCAACGAACCCAATGCTTCCAATCTGGCGACGGCCACTGTCCTGCAGAACTACCACCAGATCTTCATCAACGCCGTCCGCTCCACCGGTGGAAAGAATGCCTTTCGCACGCTGGTCATCCAGGCCCCACAGACAAGTGTCGATCTTGCCGACTACTTCATCGGCGTGCCCGGAATGCCGGTCGACCCCGTTCCCAATAAGCTGGTGCTGGAAGTGCATTGGTACTCCCCGCCAAACTTTGCCATCCTCGCGGCAGACGCCTCCTGGGGCAAGGAATGGTGTTACTGGGGCGCGAATTACCACTCGCAGGACGATCCCGCCAGAAATGCTACTCCAAACACCGAAGAAGCCTCTGTCGATAGTACCTGGGCCTATATGAAACAAAGGTTCGTAAACAACAACATACCCGTTTTGATCGGTGAAATGGATGTGCCGCGCCACGATTCAACGCTAAAGGGCCATCCACAGGATTCCATCCTCTCCCTGAATTCCAGGTCGCATTTCTTCCGCTACGTGACGCAGTCCGCCCGAAAGAATGGCATCCCACTGTTCTTCTGGGATGGTTACTATGATCTTTTCGACCGGCACAACAATGTCATCTACGATCAGCAGGCCCTGGATTCCTTACGCGCCGGCGCGGGTCTCTAAATCATCGATAACATCCATGAACAAACACATCCTTCTTTTTTTTCAATTCATCGTACTGGGGGCATCGCTGGCAAACGCACAGGATGCCTCCAGGTTCTTTCCCGAAAAAGACCTCGTGACGCCCGGCATCTATTACTACCCCGAGCATTGGAACGAAAACCAATGGGAACGGGACATCGCCAACATCCATCGCATAGGCTACGAGTTCGTCCACCTGGCCGAGTTCGCCTGGTTCAAAATGGAACCACAGGAGGGGAAATTCGATTTTGCCTGGCTCGATAAAGTAGTCAACCTTTGCGCCAAACATGGGCTGAAGGTCTTGCTATGCACCCCCTCGGCCGCCACGCCGGCCTGGATGCGCGAAAAATACCCCGAAACCTTCGTGATGGATGGCCATTACATCCGCGGCGAGCATGGAACCCGGGGATTAGGCTCCATCGTCAATCCCACCTATCGCCGCCTGGTCGGAAGGATCGTAGCGGAGATGGGCAAACGATATGGACATAACCCCCATGTGATCGGTTGGCAGCTCGACAATGAGCCCGACGCAAAACCCGACTACAGCCCCTCGTCACAACAGGCCTTCCGACAATGGCTCAAAAACAAGTATACCAACATCGACGCGCTCGATACCGCATGGGGCGCCGCATTCTGGAGCCAATGGTACGACAGCTTCGGGCAGGTCATCATTCCCAATACCAACCTCGTAGGCTGGTGGGGCAACAATCCGCATGCCCTGCTGGATTTCAAACGGTATTCCGCCGATGCCCAGGCCGCCTTCCTGGATAGCCAGGCTACGGTATTACGGAAATACATCTCACCCAACCAGTTTATTACGACGAACTATACGGCCGTTTCGGCCGGCGCCGATCCCCGGCGGACGAAAAAACTCGACTTCGCGGCGTATACCGCCTACCCGAACGGCGGAGCCGATAACCGCGGAGACCTGGGATTCCGCCTCGGCGACGAAAGAGTGCTCCTCTTTGCCGCGGAATATTTCAAGACGACAGGGGGACTATCGGGCGTCATGGAAATGCAGCCCGGCCCGGTCAACTGGGGCAGCTATAACCCGCTGCTGCTGCCCGGAACGGTACGCATGTGGTTATACCATTCCTTCGCCGCCGGCGGGAAAATAGCCTGTTCCTACCGCTACCGACAGCTGCTGTACAGCGCCGAACAATACCATTCCGGCGTGATCCGTACCGATGGCGTAACACCTTCCCCGGGAGGCGAAGAATATATGCAGTTCATCAGGGAGATCAGGGAACTGCGAAAGCACTATCAACCCGGAACCCGCATGCCCGAAAAATTGGCGGCCCGCAAAACGGCGATCCTTTGGAACCTGGAGAACTACTGGTCGATCGACCGGCAAAAGCAAACCACCCGCTGGGAGGCCTGGAACTATCCCATCCAATTCCTGGCGGCAGCCAAATCATTGGGCGCACCCGTCGATGTCGTCGGGCCGGCAGCCGGCCTCTCGGAGTATAAGGTCGTCATCGTTCCCGCCTATGAAATGGCAGATGCGGCATTGATAAAGAAATGGCAGGACTATGTCGCCGGCGGCGGGCATCTGATCCTTACCTGCCGCACCGCCACAAAGGATGACCAGGGACATTTCCGGGAGGGTGAACCGGCCTCCATCCTGTCCTCCCTCACTGGCGCTCATATAACGGCTACCGATATGCTGCCGGGCAACCGCCAGGGCATCATCGGGATGGACTCGGCAAATTATGAATGGAATACCTGGGCCGACCTGCTGGTCCCCGACAAGGGCGCCAATGTCCTGGCGGTTGTCAAGGACCAGTTTTACAACGGCGCCGCCGTCGTTGTCGAACGCCCCATCGGCAAAGGTACTGTTACCTATATCGGGGCGGCTACCCATGATTTCAAGCTCGAAAAGGACCTGCTACACAAAGCTTATCTCAAAGCCGGCGCGGACACCGAGGCCTATCCTCCCGGTATGTACGTCTATTGGCGCGACGGGTTTTATATTGCCGTAAATTACGCTTCCACCGAATACACCCTGAAACTTCCGGCCACAGCTACCATTCTCGTCGGCGAGCGCGCGCTACAGCCCGGCGGAGTGACGGTTTGGAGTGAATCAGCTAAAAATTTTTGAATGAAAACAAAATTTCTGCGCCTTGCAATCCTGCTCTCTTCTCTCTCGATCGCATCGAACGCCCAAAGGATCATCCAGGCGGATTTCAGCAAACCCGCCGGACGCCTGAATACCTTTTTCAACGAATGCGTAGGCGCCGGCAGGGCGGCCGAAGTCCTGCGGGCCGACTGGCAACAACAACTGGCATTCGTGAGAAAGGAATGCGGCTTCCGGTACATCCGCATGCACGGCCTCCTCACCGACGAGATGGCCGTGTACTCGGAAGATAAAAATGGAAAACCACAGTATAATTTCATGTACATCGATGTTTTATTCGATTTCCTGCACAGCATCGGCATGAAGCCCTTCGTCGAACTGGGCTTTATGCCGGCATCGCTGGCCAGCGGCAACAAGACGATCTTCTGGTGGCGCGGCAACGTCACGCCTCCCAGGGATTATGACAAGTGGGCCGGGCTGGTGCGTAACCTCGTTGAACATTTCACCCGGCGGTACGGCGCCGACGAAGTCAAGACCTGGTACTTCGAAGTATGGAACGAGCCCAACCTCGACGGCTTCTGGGCAGGTAGCCGGCAGGATTACTTCAAGCTGTATACGTACAGCGCCAGGGCCATCAAAAGCGTCAACCCCGCCTACCGCGTGGGCGGCCCCGCTACCGCCGGCGCAGCCTGGGAACCGGAAATGATCGCGTATTGCCATACGAACAAGGTTCCCCTGGACTTTATCAGCACCCACGCCTACGGCGTAAAACAAGGCTTCCTCGACGAGTACGGCCACGCCGGTACCGTGCTCGACACCAACCGGATGAGCCTGAGCGGGGACGTCCTTCAAAGCCGGCGCGAGATCGCCGCCTCCGCGATGCCGGATCTCGAACTGCATTACACCGAATGGAGCGCCTCTTATACTCCCGCCGATCCGATCCACGACAGCTACCACGAGGCCGCTTACGTGCTGCAGAAGCTCAAGCAGGTGGGCAACGCCGCAAACTCCATGTCGTACTGGGTTTTTACCGATATCTTCGAAGAACCCGGCCCGCGGTTCACCCCCTTCCACGGCGGATTTGGAATGCTGACCATCCAGGGGATCAATAAGCCCGTCTTCTACGCCTATCAATTTCTGAACCAACTGGGAAAGACCGAGCTGGCCAATAAGGACTCCGCCTCCTGGATCTGCAGCGACTCCGCCGGCAATATCCAGGCCCTTGCCTGGGATTTTACCATTACCCAGCCGGTGGACTCGGTGAATAACCAGGATTATTATATCCGCGACCTGCCCGCCAGGCCGCGAGGACCACTGACGATCAGGATCGACCATGTTCCGCCGGGTATGTACGCGCTGGAAGTGTACAGGACGGGCTACCGAAGCAACGACGCCTATTCCACCTACCTGTCGTTGGGTAAACCCCTGCAGTTGGACCGTCAGCAGGTCGAACTCATCAGGCGGCAGAACGACGGCTCGCCGTTGTCGCGGGAGCTTGTAACGGTAAAGGATGGGATACCGTTCTCAAAGACGCTCGACTGGCGGGAAAACGATGTCTACTTCCTCAAGCTGATCAAACTTTAACTTCTTGACATAGTTATGAATGCAACCCTCGTCTTTTCGTTCTTCACCCTGCTGGCCGTTCACATAGGTCCTTGCGCCAACGCCCAGACCAACGAAAGCCCCATGGGCACGCTCTTCGACGGGCAATGGAAATTTGCATTGGGTGACCCGAAAACGGCGATGGACTCCGGCTTCGACGATCATGCCTGGCGAAGCCTCGACCTCCCGCACGATTGGAGCATCGAAGGCGCCCCCGACCCGCACAACCCCTCCAAAGGCGCAGGCGGCTATTTCCCCACAGGCATAGGCTGGTACCGAAAACATTTCAGGGCGTCCCCTTCCTGGAAAGGCAGGCAGGTAGCCCTCTTTTTCGAAGGCGTTTATATGAATGCGAAAGTATTTATCAATGGTCATCTCCTCGGCATCCATCCCTATGGTTATACCGGCTTTTATTTCGATCTTTCCCCCTGGCTGCATTGGTCTGCCGAAAATACCATCGCCGTCCGCGTCGGCAATGACGAACAGATCAACTGCCGCTGGTACAGCGGCTCGGGTATCTACCGGCACGTACGCATCGCCGTAAAAGACCTCGTACACATCGACCCCTGGCAGGTAGCGGTCACAACCCCCAATGCCACCCGGGAAAAGGCAACCGTTAACGTCGATGCGCTGCTCAGAAACGACGGCGCCTCAACTGCCGACGTCGTCCTGTCGGCCAGGATCATCGATCGCAACCACAAGGTCGTCGCCGCAAAAACCGTAAGCATGTGGCTGCCGGCAAAGGGGGAAGCCCATGCCGCCACGGTTTTCACCATCGCCAAACCATTGCTTTGGTCGGTGGATAGCCCGACACTATACCAGCTCCGGCTCGAGCTGATCCAAAACGGCAAGCGAAAAGACGAATATGCATGCTCGTTCGGCATCCGGACGATCGCCTTCTCGGCGGATAGGGGATTTCAGCTGAATGGCAGGCCCCTGAAGTTGAACGGCGGCTGCGTCCATCATGACAACGGCTGCCTCGGCGCTGCCGCCTTTGACCGGGCGGAAGAGCGCAAAGTAGCGCTGCTCAAATCAGCCGGCTTCAACGCTGTACGAACTTCCCATAACCCGCCCTCGATCGCTTTCCTGGACGCCTGCGACCGCCTCGGCCTGCTGGTGATCGACGAAGCCTTTGACGGCTGGCGGCAGGCGAAGAATCCCTATGACTATACACGGTATTTCGATGAGTGGTGGCGCCGCGACCTCGCCTCGACCGTGCTGCGCGACCGCAACCATCCTTCTGTCATTATCTGGAGCGTCGGGAACGAAATACTCGAAAGAAAATCTCCCGATGCGGTCAACACGGCAAAGAACCTGGTCTCGCTCGTCCATCGCTGCGACTCCACCCGGCCGGTGACCTCCGCGATGACCACCTGGGATAAAGAATGGGAGATGTATGATCCGCTGTTCGCCGTCCAGGACATAGCAGGTTGCAATTATCAGCTGTTCCGGGCCGCTTCAGACCACCGGCGGGTACCCTCCCGCATCATCGTCCAAACCGAATCCTATCCACGCGATGCTTTTGCCAACTGGAACATCGTCCGCAAAAACACCTACACCATCGGCGATTTTGTATGGACCGCCATGGACTATCTCGGCGAATCGGGCATCGGAAAGAATAATTACCCCGGCGAACCGCAAGGACAATTCTGGGAGGCCGATCAATTCCCCTGGCATGGTTCCTACTGCGGCGACATAGACATCACCGGGCAACGAAAACCCATCTCGCACTACCGGGATATCCTGAACAATTCCAAAGAAAAACTCTACATGGCCGTGCATGAACCCGATCCCGACACAGGAAAGGTCCGGGAAACCCTTTGGTCCGTTTCTCCCACCCGGGAATGCTGGACCTGGCCCGGCCGGGAAGGGCAAAATAGCATCGTCGAAGTGTACTCCAAATGCCCCAATGTCCGGCTGTATCTCAACGGCAGCCTGATTGGCGAACAAACAGGCAACGAGGCCGGCGAATATAAAACCGCCTTCGACCTGCGCTATTTTCCGGGAATCCTGAAAGCCGTCGCCACCGAAGCCGATGGCCACAGGGATTCCGTGACACTGCAAACCGCAGGCGCGCCGTCAGCGATCAGGCTGATCCCGGATCACAGGCAGTTGGTCGCCGATGACCAGGATCTGTCTTTTATTGCCATCGAACTGGTCGACGACCAAGGCACGATCGACCCCAATGCGAGCAATCGGCTCAGTTTTCACATCGACGGCCCCGCCACCCTGGCCGGCGTCGGCAATGCCGATATGACGGACACAGACTGCTATATCGGCTCCTCGCACAAAGCCTGGCACGGCAAGGCCCTGGTGGTTCTCAGAAGCACCCGTCAAACCGGGGAGATCACGCTTACAGCCAGCTCACCCGGCCTGCAAAATGGAGTCGTCAGGATCATCTCAAAAAGATAGGCATCGGCCTGGCAATAATTCACGCATCCGGGATCACCGGTTCCACCAGCTTTTGCAATTTTTCCAACGATTCCTGCCATCCCAGATAACACATTTCCACCGGAATAACGGCCGGGATCCCTTCCTGCGTTATTCTCAGTTCCGTGCCGCAGGAAACTTGCTTCAGCGAAATGCTGGTAACCATTCCGCCGGGTAGGTTCGGATCATCGAATTTATCCGTGTATTTCAAAAACTCGTTGGCTTTGATCTCCACGTATTTCCCTCCAAAAGAATGGCTGCTGCCGGTCGTGAAATTGGTAAAGGACATTTTGTGCTCGCCACCCTCTTTAAAGTCCAGTTGGTGAACCGTGCATAAAAACCCATAAGGCGGTATCCACGATGCTATGGCAGCAGGTTCGGAAAATGCCCTGAAAATCTTTTCGGGCGAGGTCTTGAACACCCTGTGCAGGGTTACGCTGTTGTTTGACATATGACTTGTTTTTCGTTTCGTTTACAAGCCAAAGATGGCTCACAAAAACGATCTTTCAAGGGTCCAATTGCGACAATTCAAGGGTAGATTCTGCCAACGGGTCAACCGTCGTAAGATTCACAATTCATTCCTTCTCCGGTATTCACCCGGCGTCAGGCTCGTAACCTTTTTAAAGATCTTCGAAAAATAGGGAAGCGTCTCGAATCCCGTTGTCTCCGCGATCTGCGCATACGACAGCCGGGTGGTCGCAATAAGATATTGCGCCCGCTCGATCCTTTTGGAGTGTATATAAGCCAAGGGTCGTTCCCCCGTGTACTGAAGGAATATCCGCGAAAAATAATCGGGGTGAAGGTTGGCTCTCTTGGCAAGGTTGCCTACAGCCAAAGGACTTTTAAGGTTTTGCTGGATATAGCTGATGGACGACAGGATATTCGATGGCATCGGGTCCGCACCAGCAGAAGTAAATTCAGAATTGCCGACAAAACGGGCGATCAACTGGTAGATGATACCCTGCGTCTCGATAAGCGTGGCGTCGCTGACCAGCCGGTTGAGTTCCTGGTAATGCTTGTAGTATATATTCCGTTCGTAGACCTTCGGATTGTCGCTCCGGTTGATTCCCCTGCCGGGATTGATCTCCAGTAGCCGTTTGAAGTTGGCGATGTCCGTTTTGCCGGCGCGGACCTTTATCACCCTTCGGTCCCGCTCGAAAAGAGAAATGCCCTCCGGCGACTCTTCAAAGAAATGGAGGAAGTACTGGCTGAGACAGCCGTCGCAACGGAGATGACACAGGGTGAAACTGGGAATAATATAGAGATAGCCCTTCTCCAGCCGGCATTTTTCCTTCCCGCTGAGAATAAACCCTTCCCCCTCGTCTATATAATAGATCCTGAAATAAGGACTGACCACATGGACATAATTCCATTTCTCGTCGAGCAGGACCTTGTCCGCATGCAGCAGGGAAAAGGCATGTCCTGATAACCTCAGATGCATGACGTCAAGGTACAAAAAAGTCGGATTTGTATAAAACAAAGTCTTTTTGGGACAAGGAAAGCTGGCAGGGCCGGCGATAATTTCGTAGAAATTGTTTGTCATGTCCATTTCCCGCAGAAATCTCCTGAAAGGCCTCGCATTGGGCCTCCCCGCAGTAACACTCGATCCTGCCGCGATCGCCGCAGCCGGCAGAATGTCCGCCACGGTGGCAAAGCCCGGGATGCCCCTCGCAATTGCCGGCGGTCCCTTCGAACCGACAAGAGCCTCCCTGAGAACGTATAAGATACCCGACTGGTTCCACGACGCGAAATTCGGCATCTGGGCGCATTGGGGGCCGCAATCGGCCGTGGAATATGGAGACTGGTATGCCCGCAACATGTATAGGCAGGGAGAGAAACAAAATGAGTACCACTTGAAAACCTGGGGTCATCCTTCGAAAGTCGGATTTAAAGATACCATTCCGGCCTGGAAGGCCGAGAAGTTCGACCCGGACTATCTCATGGGTTTGTATAAAAAAGCCGGCGCAAAATATTTCATGAGCATGGGTGTTCACCATGATAATTTCGACCTGTGGGATTCGAAATACAATCGGTGGAACGCCGTAACCATGGGGCCCCGCAAGGACATTGTCGGGATGTGGAAACAGGCGGCGCAAAAACATGGATTGAAGTTCGGCATCAGCGATCATCTCTGGATCAGCTATAAATGGTTTTCCACCAGCAAAGGCAGCGATAAGAACGGCCCGCTCGCGGGTATCCCCTACGACGGCGCCGATCCACGGAATTTCGACTACTATGGAAAATGCGAAGAAGTGTTCACGTCCCTCGACTGGAATGAGAATAGCATACCCGAAGCCTGGAAACAACACTGGTTCGACCGGATCAAAGACCTCGTGGATAAATATGAACCCGACCTGCTCTATTGCGATGGACACATGCCCTTCGAAGATCATGGCCTTTCCCTCCTGGCCCATCTTTATAACCAGAGCGCGGCAAACAACGGCGGACTCACCCAGGCCGTGTACACAAGCAAACGTGCCGAAGATTCTGCCGAAGGGACGGGTATCTGCGTCTTCGACGTAGAACGCGGAGTGGTGGAATCCATCTGGCCACTGCCATGGCAGACGGACACCTGCATCGGCGATTGGCATTACAACAAGGAAAGGGTAGGGCACTACAAATCCCCCAAAGCCGTGATCGACCTGCTCGTCGATATCGTCAGCCGCAACGGCAACCTGATGTTGAACTTCCCCCTGCCCGCCAGTGGCATGCTCGACAACGATGAATTGACGGTCCTCGACGGCATCACCCGGTGGATGGCCGTGAACAGCGAAGGCATCTATGCGACCCGCCCCTGGAGGATTTTCGGCGGCGGCCCCGCCACAGACTCCCCCGCAAAGAACAAAGACGCCGCCGCTTTCAATGAAGGCAAACGAAAGGACATGACCCACGAAGACGTCCGGTTTACCACAAAAGGCGGAAAATTATATGCCTTCGTCATGGGCTGGCCGGCCGGTCAGCTAAAACTGGTGATTAAGGCCCTTGGTTCACAAGCTGTTGGAAAAGCAGCCACCATCGAAGACGTACACCTCCTCGGCCATGGAAAAGTGGAGTTCAGCCGGACCGATGAAGGACTGACGATCCAACTGCCCGAACACCGGCCCGGCGAACATGCCTTTGCATTCAGGATCAGCGGGAACGGACTGGCGTAAACGGGTCATCCACAGATTTTAATTCGATTGCGGTATCCCTCAAATAATGCGGGAAATAAAAGCAGGAGATTTTATATAAACCCTTATAAGTAAAAAAAGTATAAAATTTAAATCGATTGCGGAAATTAATCGGTAGTTTCGTCTTCGTCGGACCATTTACTATGGCAAAATCGAACGACCTGACGATCTATGACCTTGCAAGAGAGCTGAGAGTTTCCAGCTCGACCGTAAGCCGCGCGCTTAGAGACGATCCTCGCGTCACCGAAAGAACACGCAAACGCATCAAGGACTTTGCCGAGAAAAAAGGCTACCGCGCCAACTTCTACGCAAGAACCCTGCGAAGCCACCGCACCAACACCATCGGTCTGCTCGTAAACGAATTGCACAGCGACTTCATCGGTTCGGTCCTCGCCGGGGTCGAACGGGTGCTCACCGCCGCCGGATACAATCTCATCGTCGCCAATTCCATGGACAGCCATCAAACCGAGCTGCAGAACGTCCGCAATCTTCTCGA
>Ga0310811_10000581_pt1 | contig 46893 bp, 40 predicted proteins | sample YCmetagenome_FD_207642 | JGI IMG/M metagenome (GOLD analysis project Ga0310811, IMG submission 207642) | Soil microbial communities from experimental microcosm in Duke University, North Carolina, United States - YC | ecosystem: Engineered > Artificial ecosystem > Soil microcosm > Unclassified ...
CCTCTTTTTGCCCCTTATCCGCGTATCTTATCCAATAAGCTTTTACCGGGTTTTCGGAATCGGGCATGCCGTTGGCAGCCAGGTTAACGTCGTACACAATGGTGTTGGTGTTCGGTGTGCGCTGTACATAAAACAACCTGCTTTCGGTAACAGGCGGCTTTGGATAGTTTACCGGAGCTTTAAGCGAATCATCGTGCTTGCCTGCCGGGGTGCCAAAGCTTATCGCGGGGACCGCAAGGAGCAGAACGACTAAAAATTTGGATATGCGCATTGACAGATAGGGGTATTGATCATTTATTCTTTTGTTCAAGCGCCTTTTTTGCATCAACCAGGCGCCGGATGGCGGTTACATTAGTTAAAATGGCCAGTGCGACAATAGGAAATGTAAAAATGGACATTGTCTCAAATACATGGAACTTAACGCCCGGTACATATAACTTATAGTCGCCGCCGATATATAACGAGATCACGCCGCATAGCATGGCAAACAATCCGATCGTTATCACCCGCTCGGGGCGCTGCATCAGGCCGCCTTTTATTTCTACACCTAAGCCCTCGGCCCTGGCTCTCACATAGCTTACCATCATCGAGCCAATTAATGCCACAAAAGCGAAAATAGAACTCAGGAAATAATGGTGGGCTACAAGGTAATAACAAATGCCCAGGAACATCACCAGTTCGCTGTAACGGTCGAGCACCGAATCGTAAAGTGCGCCGAATGTTGATTTCATATTGCCCAACCTTGCCACCTGGCCATCAAGCATATCAAACAAACCGGCAAAAAGAATCAACCCTCCGGCCCAACCCACATAGGTAAGGTCGCCCCGGTTACCTTCTTCTGCCCCTATAATAAATATCACGGCAACACCCAGGTTTAACATAAATCCGATGGTTGTAACCGCGTTTGGCGTTAATCCAAGCTTTATCAAAACCTTCACTACAGGATCTATCACCTTATAGATGCCTAATTGTAAGCTGGTTCGTAAAGATGTTTGTTGTGCCATTGTTAATTTAATGCAAATATACAGTTTGTGTTTTTAAAAATTAAAGATCACCCTGGTACGTATGCCCCATTGCGATACATCCGGATGATCGAGGTAAGTAAACCTTTTCACCAGGTCTATCCTTACAAATTTGAATACGTTCTCTATACCCACACTGCCTTCAATATATGGTGTTTTACCGGGTATGAAGGTTACTGGCTGCCCGTTTTCTTCGGTAGGCAACTGGAACAGGTCCGGGTGTATCGATGGGTTGTTCTGATTACTTAAACCAGCCCATAACGCTTTGAATGATAGTGTTTCGCGCCATTTTAGTTTTTTCAGCAACGGTATTTTATTAAAGAAGAATCCGTTAAAATGCTGGTCGATGTTAATGCTTTCGTTATGATCGTTCACAAACTCCAGGAAGTTCATCAGGTTGTAGCTAAACAGATCATATGCATAGGTCTGGTTGGCCCTTGGAATGTTCAGCAAAGGGTAGGGCACCTGCCCGAATATTTTCCTTGCCTCCGCAGTTACATCGGCATATCCCAATTGCGACAGGTAAAAACGTTTATCGAACCGGAAGTGTAAGTTAGAATAGTTGTATTCGCCGTTGAAGAAACCCTTAATGCCGACGGTATAATCAACCGCAAATGCCGGGTATTTATTCGGAATGGGGATACGATAGATTTTGCCCTGGTAAAATTGCTCGTTAGGAGCATACCGCAAACCTAACGAAAGTTCGGTTGTAGTAACGCTGTTTACGATGTTTGGTATGCCATTGGCGTTGCTTATGAAACTAAGCGTGCCCGCAGGAGCCTGGGTCCATTTCCTGAAACCGAGATTGTAAGAGAAATGGCTTTCATATTCATGCACATAATCCAGTTTGTAAAAATCGTTGTACAGGAACTTATTATTTTCTCCGCGTTTAAAGGACAACAGGAAGTTATCCTCCTGAACAAATTGCAGCGTTGCACCCGGTATTTTGGTATCGCGCTGAAAGCTTGCCCTTATATAATCCTGCGGAAATTTATAGATCGATTTAGCGTTAAGGGAGTAAGTGGCGCTCAAAAAGTACTTCCAGCGTTCATCCTTAAAACCGTAGGCTGCGTAAGTCTCAAAGTAATATCGCTTGCTCAGTTCCGGCGTAGTACGCCCGCCAACCCTAAGCCTGAAGCCTTCGACAGGGTTAAAGCTGTAAAAAGTGTTGGCCGGCCCCAACTCAAATGGGCCAAAAGACTTATAGCCGGCAAGCACCAGCGTAATAACGTCCATTGTTCGCCGGTACGAGGGGATGGTTATCAATGTATCAATGTTATGATAAACTTTTGATTCAGCTGTTGTTAACGTATCAAACCTGTTTTTTGCCCAAAAATCTTTGGTATGATCTTTTGCGTTTTCAAGGGTTACCTGGGCCGGTCCAACGTATGCGGTATCGGCCAACGCCTTATTAACCTCGTAATCTTTATAAACTACCGTTCTTATGCCCAGTAATCCTCCATTTGATTTTTTGGTAAGGCCAAAATCAACCAATGTGGTGTTCTTGCTTAAATGGTACCGGTTATCCGGGTTTTGCTCGAATTCAAGATCCACCGTTAAACCCTTAACAAAATTGAGATTGATATTTTTATTGACCGTCAGATTAGCTTGCTGCACAGCATAGTGGCCATCGAGTGTAATAAATATATCCCCTTCAAAAAGCATATCGGCGCCGTTCCGCGGTGTAAAACTTAGCCGCACCAGTTTGGTGTTATTCACGACCACGGTGTCGGTTATAAAAAATTTATAAAAAGTTGGCGCAGCGTCGCATATAGGGCTCAGGAATTGATTAGTGACCAGGAATATATTGTTGTCATAAATATTAATATCATAATACATATGCTTGAAATACTGACCCAGTCCTTCGTTATCTATATAGCTCCCAAAGTTTACGCCTTTTTGCGCCAATAAAATGGTCTTTTCCTTTTTGGGGTCCTTTTTATAATAATACTGACTAAGTTTTTCGTCCAGGTATATCGGTAATAAATTCTTACCCGGTACAGTGGTTGTATCCCGGTTATCCAATAAAAATTTATATTTCCTGAAAAACTTTCGTTCGGTTATGGTGGGCGACACATTGACCACCGAGAACATCATTTTATCATACTGTTTGTACTGAACGTATGAGTAGCTTTCGGGCCTGTTCTGATCTTTATGCGCTATAACCTGGCGTATCAATTCCACCGCCGGGTTATCTTTATTACGATATTTTGTTTTCTTCCCGGCACGGATAACAACCTCACTTAATTGTTGCGCTATCGGCACCAGTCGCACATTGATCACCTGTTCCTGCCCCTGGGCAACGTTCAAAATTGCTGTTTTATAACCCACATAAGTCACTTTGATCCTGCTGATAGGTCTCACCGTTTGCAAAATATACTTGCCATCGGCATCAGCTCCTACGTTTACGGTGCTATCAATAGATGAGATGGTGGCAAACGGAACAGTTTGTTTTGTTTTTGCATCAGTTACCACCCCGCTTACCTTTGTTACCTGGGCGAAAGAAACAAAAGATGAAAGAAGAAAAGACGTTAAAACGAATAATTTTAAATATATATCTCTAAAATTCATGTAGCCAATGCAATTATTCAAATACAAACCGGTTGCTCAGAATAGTCGTATAGTGTAATTTTTAACGGAACCATTTTATGTTCCCCGGATGCGGGATTTAGCACCGGTTACTTAATTCACTTGCCACTATTTGTTAACCTTGCGGCACGGTCGAATGTTTCGTCCCATCGGGTCACACCTTTGTATTCGAGCGCAAAAGTAGGAAAATTTCAGACAGACTATTGTGGTCAAAAAGTCAAAATTAATCAATTGATTAATTTCTGATAATCGGGGTTTAAAATAGTTTGAACCACAATACAGCTTGTAGTATGATGTTTGCGTACACGCCGGCCAGCACGTCATCAAACATAATACCCCAGCCGCCCGGAAGCTTTTCCATTTTGTTGATAAATAATGGTTTTACAATATCAAAAAAGCGGAATAATACTAATCCGGCACCGATGTATTTCAAATTTGGAGGAAGAAATAAAAGGCTTATACACATGCCCGCAGCTTCATCTACCACAACGCGGGAAGGGTCTTTACCCCAAATAGTGGCGACAATACCAGATGACCATACACCCAGGAAGGTGACGGCGACAGTGATGATTACTGAAAGGGTGGAATGATAACCACCTGCCCAGGCAAAATACCAGCATATACAGGTGGCTATGGCAGCAACTGTGCCGGCACCCTTGCCGATATAGCCTATACCCAGGCAGGTGGAAACGAGTTTATGAAATTGCATTACATAGCCTCAACCAGGTCCTGGTAATAATCCAGGCCAAGGTGTGTTATCAGGTCTTCGCCCATCATGTGGCGCAGCGTATTTTGTAATTTCATTAATTGTTTGAAAATATCATTTTCAGGGGCGAGGCCCGGTGCGGTTTGCGGCGATTTAAGGTAGAACGATAACCACTCCTGTATGCCGCTCATTTGTGCCCTCTTAGCTAAATCGCTGAACAAAGCCAGGTCTAAAGCTATCGGTGCGGCTAATATCGAATCACGGCAAAGGAAGTTGATTTTGATCTGCATTTTGTAGCCCAGCCAGCCAAAAATGTCGATGTTATCCCAGCTTTCCTTGTTATCGCCATGCGGTGGATAATAATCGATACGTATTTTGTGGTACAGATCGCCGTATAATTCTGCGTTTTCTTCGGGCTTGAATATATCTTCCAGCACGCCTAGTTTTGATACTTCCTTGGTTTTAAAATTATCCGGATCATCAAGTACTAGTCCATCGCGGTTACCCAGGATGTTGGTGGAGAACCAGCCTTTAACACCCAACGAACGTGCCGCTAAGCCCGGAGCAAGGATGGTCTTCATCAGGGTTTGGCCTGTTTTAAAATCTTTACCTGCTATCGGTGTTTCCGTCAATTTAGCCAGTTCAACCATGGCAGGTATGTCCACAGTTAAATTAGGCGCACCGTTTGCGAAAGGGATACCCATTTTCAAAGCCGAGTAAGCGTAGATCATACTTGGCGAAATGCGCTTGTCGTCGTCCACCAAAGCCTGTTCAAAGGCTGCCAGTGTTTGATGTATTTCTGACGCTTCGTAATAGATCTCTGTCGATCCGCACCATACTAAAACTATCCTGCTGCAGTTATTTTTTTGTTTAAAGTCTTTGATATCCTGCATTACCGCCTGGGCCAGCTCATATCTTGTACCGGCTTTGACATTGGTAGCAGTAAGGTTTTTTGCATAATTTTGGTCGAAAGCTGCCTTCATGGGCACAACCACTTCCAGTTCCGATTTTATGGCATTCAATAAACCTGGTTCCAAAACTTTTGCTTTCATTGCAGCTTCGTATACGTTATCCTCGTAAACGTCCCAGCCGCCAAACACAATATCTTTAAAATCTGCTATCGGCACAAAATCTTTTATCTTTGGGTAGCGGTTGTCGGTTCTTTTACCCAGGCGGATATGTCCCATTTGGGTTAATGAACCTATAGGCTGAGACAGGCCTTTCTTTACGGCTTCAACGCCGGCGATCATGGTAGTAGCTACCGCGCCTAAACCCGGTATCAAAATTCCCAATTTTCCTTCGGCTGGCTGAATGTTGCTTTTCATATTATTGTGTTTTCTATTTAATGTTGGTTTGACTTTATTACTGAAATGTTCAAATTACCGATTTTTTCAGCAAAACGTCATTATTTAATTTACAAAGTTGACCGTTAAATGAGATTTAACGGCTGCACTACAGGAGTTACAATGTCAGCGGCAGCAATTAGCCACACGGCAGGGAGTATGCTACCGTGTGGTGTTTTAGATCAGTTAAATTGCCTTTTCGTACAAGCGGTATGTTTTGTATTGATTGCCGCCTATAGCTTCAATGGCCCGGTTCACCATGTCGTTGTTTTCAAGCGTCCACGATGCTTCTGCATATTCCAGCCCTTTTCTCCGGTATTCTTTTATAATATTGCCATATAACACGGCCTCGATACCCATTTTCCGATATCCGTCTATCACACCCAGCAACATAATACGGATACCTTTGATCTTGCTTTTCCCAAACAAAAGCTTAAAGAGGCCCGTTGGCAATAATCTGCCTTTTTTGATCTTGATAAGCACCTGGTTAATATCAGGAATGGCTACACCAAAACCTACTATCTTGCCATGCTGTTCGGCCAAAAGGCAAAAATCGGGGTCGAGGATCATTTTCAGGTCCTTGGCGGTGTAATCAAACTCTTCGTTGGTCATCGGGAAAAAACCCATGTTTTTATCCCATGCGGTATTGTAAACTTCCCGCAGGGCGGCAGCTTCTTCCTTAAACTTTTTCAGGTTTACCTTGCGGATGGTAACGTCGCTGCGTTTAAGCCTGTCCTGTAATTTATCAAGTAACTGAACCGATTTGTCGTTATAGCTGGTTTTATCCCAATGCCATGCCAGCAGGTCCACCTGTTTCTTAAACCCTGCTTTTTCAAGCAGTTCGACGTAATAAGGCGGATTATAGGTCATCATCACCATCGGCGGACTGTCAAAGCCCTTGACCAATAAGCCACAGGTCTCGTTCGTTGATGGGTTTACCGGGCCGATGATCTTGACGGCTTTTTTTTCTTTAAGCCAATCAATAGCAGTGTTGATGAGCAAGTTGGCAGTTTCCTGGTCGTTGATGCAATCAAAGAACCCGAAAAATCCGTCGTTGGTATCGTTAAATTTATTATGGTTATTGTTTAATATAGCACATATCCGCCCGACAATTTTATCGCCGTCATACGCAAGGAATGTTTGTAGTGACGAATGTTTGTGAAAGGGGTGGGTGGTTAAGATATCTCTTTGCGCAATAAATAATTCCGGTACGTAGTTAGGGTCATTTTTATGAAGTTCATGCGGAAAATCAATAAAATTAGCCAGTTCCTTTTTACTGCTAACCGGAATTACTTTTTTCATTATAAGGTAGTTGTTTAATTGATAGGCATTTATATATCTTCTTTCACCATGCTTACGCCAACGATCTTAAACGCTTTTGATATCTTATCGATAGCTTCATCTATCTGGTCGAACGTGTGGGTTGCCATTAATGAGAACCGCAGCAAAGAGGAATCGGAAGGAACTGCAGGCGAGACAACCGGATTAACAAATACTCCGTTATCCTGTAAATATTTGGTAACAATAAATGTTTTTTCGTTATCGCGCACATAAATCGGCAGAATAGGGCTCTCGGTCGGCCCAAGGTCAAAACCCTCATCCAATAAAAGCTTTTTAGCGTAGTTGGTATTGTCCCAAAGTTTTTGGATGCGTTCAGGTTCTGATATAATAATATCTAAGGCAGCAATTACGCTTGCAACTGAACCCGGTGGCATACTGGCGCTAAACATTAACGAGCGTGCCCGGTGTTTCAAGTAGTCAATTGTCGCAAAGTCTGCAGCTATAAACCCGCCAAGCGAAGCCAGCGATTTGCTGAACGTACCCATTATAAGATCAACATCATTGGTTAAGCCGAAATGTGATGCGGTGCCAGCGCCTTTTTCGCCAATTACGCCAAGGCTATGGGCGTCGTCGACCATGATGTTCGCGCCGAATTCCTCCGCAAGTTGTACTATTTCAGGCAGTTTTACGATGTCGCCTTCCATACTGAAAATACCATCCACCACGATCAGCTTTACACCTTCCTCGGGCAAAATGGTCAGTTTGCGGCGCAGGTCCTCCATGTCATTATGGGCGTATTTAATTACCCTCGAGAATGAAAGGCGGCTACCGTCTATTAACGATGCATGGTCGTATTCGTCCAATATTAAATAATCGCTGCGGCTGGCAACTATGCTCGATAATACGCCCAGGTTAACCTGGAAGCCAGTGCTGAACAGTACCGATGCCTCTTTGCCTACATATTCGGCAAGGCGGTTCTCCAACTCGATATGAATATCAAGTGTCCCGTTCAGAAATCTGGATCCGGCGCAGCCAGTGCCGTATTTATCGATCGCTTTTTTTGAAGCTTCCTTAATTTTCGGGTGGTTGGTAAGTCCTAAATAAGAGTTAGATCCAAACATCAGCACGCGCTTGCCATCAATAATTACCTCGGTGTCCTGTGCGGATTCAATGGGCCTGAAGAAGGGATAAACGCCTCTTTCCCTTGCCATTTCTGCGTCTTTAAACAACGCAATTCTATCATGAAGTTTTTTACCCATGTATTAACCCTGCTTTAATTTTTTGTAAACAAGTTTATAACTTATCGTTAGCTAGCTGATACTGTTTACATTACACTTTACCCGGCAATGTAAATTCTCACAAGGCAAATTAATTAAAATTTTCTTTTAATTCACGTTACAATTTTTCATTTTTTTAAAACAGGAGCTAAAAACACCTTTATTATCTTTGATTTCGTGGTGTTTAAGTAAAAATATTGTTGCTTCACTTCTTTTAATCATATTTATGCCATAATTCGCGGATTCTGTCGTAAACGTTAGAAAATAACTAAATGAATCCCATTATTTTGCACACCGAAATAACGGTCCAAAACTATCTATGAAAAGCACATATTACCCCTTCCTACTATTTGTCGCCGCTATTTTACTGGTTCCCGCCGGGTTGCGCGCCCAGGTGTCTGCCGACACTTCAGGAAAGGTATTAACACTAAGGCAATGTGTAGAATATGCTTTGAAAAACCAGCCTGTTGTACGCCAGGCAGCCATTGACGAAGCTATTAACGAGAAGAATATCAGTATAAGCCTTTCCGACTGGCTTCCCCAAGTTACTTCTTCGGGATTATATAACTATTATTTTAAAGGCAGCCCGGTTACATCAAATGGCGGGGCATCGACAACAACTACTCCGTCGAACATTAATAATTTATCGACGTTGGGCCTGCAGGCTAACCAGGTGATATATAATAATGATGTTTTGCAGGCTGCAAAGGCTGCCAAATATTCGCGGTTATATTATAAACAGAATACAACCAGCAGCCAGATCAATGTGGTATCGGATGTGAGTAAAGCTTTTTTCGACGTACTGCTGTCGGAAAAGCAACTGGACATATTGAAGGAAGATATTGTGCGCCTGCAGCGCAGCCTTAAGGATGCTTATACGCGTTACCAGGCTGGCGTTGTCGATAAAACCGACTATAAGCAGGCAACTATAGCGCTTAATAATTCGCTCGCGAGCCGAAAACAGACCGAAGAAGCTATCAAAAGTAAAATGGCCTACCTCAAACAGATCATGGGGCTTGATGCGCAGCAGGGTTTTAGTTTATCGTACGACAGTACCAGGTACGAAGCGGAGGCTATCATCGATACTAACCAGCAACTGGACATTAATAAGCGTATCGAATATCAGCAACTGCAGACGCAAAAGAATCTGCAAAATGTTAATGTAAGCTATTATAAGTATGGGTTTTTACCATCGCTTTCGGCTACAGGTGCATATAACCTGGTTTACCTGAGCCACGGCTTTTCCAATTTATATAATAATGCCTTCCCCAACGGTTACGTCGGGTTAACGCTCGACCTGCCGATATTCCAGGGCGGCAAGCGCCTTAAAAATCTGAGTAAGGCGCGCCTGGAAGTTGACCGGGCTGACCTGGATATAGTTAATGCAAAAAATACCATCAATACCGAATATGTGCAGGCCCTTGCAAGCTATAAAAGCAATTATGCAAACTACGATGTACTTAAGCAAAATGTGAATCTTGCAAAAGATGTTTACAACATAGTTAGCCTGCAATACCGCGAGGGTATCAAAACCTATCTCGATGTAATTGTCGCGCAATCGGATCTGCGTACGGCGGAGCTTAACTACTATAACGCGTTATTCCAGTTGCTATCGAGCAAGATCGACCTTGAAAAGGCATTGGGCACATTGGCTGTACAATAAAAACGAATATCACACACATGAAAAGATCATACCTCTATTTATTAACCCCGATAGCGCTTTCAGCCATTGTATCGTGCGGTAAAAAAAGTCAACAAAATGCTGCTATGCCGCCCACGCCGGTAAATGTTGCTACCGTAAAAAAAGCTGATGCGGTTTACTACGATCAGTACCAGGCAACGGTGGTAGCGCTAAATAGTGTGGAGTTACGCAGCCAGGTTTCGGGATTTATTACTGGGATATTTTTTAAAGAAGGCGAGGTGGTACAACAAGGCAAGGAGTTGTACGAAATAGACCGCCGCAAATATATAGCCGCTTACAACCAGGCGCAGGCTAGCCTGTCGAGTGCACAGGCAAACCTGGTAAAGGCACAGAAGGATGTTGATCGCTATACTTATCTTGAAAAAAATGATGCTGTGGCCAAGCAAACTGTCGACCAGGCAACGGCAGCTTTTGAAACCAGCAAAAGTGCGGTCGAGTCGGCCAAAGCGCAGGTAGCTTCTGCCAAAACAGATCTTTCCTACTCAATAATCACCGCTCCGTTCACGGGCCGTATCGGCATTTCCCAGGTGAAACTTGGGGCGCAGGTAAGTCCGGGTACTACTTTGCTTAATACCATTTCGAGCGAGAACCCTATTGGGGTCGACTTTGTGATCAGTGAACAGGATATAAGCCATTTTTATAAACTTCAAAAGAAAAGCACCGACTCCACATTCAGGCTCCAGCTGTCCGATGGAACATCTACCTATACAAAATCAGGGAAGATATTAGCGATAGACAGGGGAGTTAATAACCAAACCGGCACCGTAAAAGTACGGGTGCAATTTCCTAATCCCAATGATGAATTAAGGGATGGCATGAGTTGCGTTATGAAGGTGCTGAATGACCAATCGGGTGAACAGCTGATCATCCCGAATAAGGCGGTGACCGAGCAGATGGGTGAGTATTTTGTATTTGTGAGCCAGGATACAATTGCAGTGCAACACAAAATATCCGTAGGCCAGAAGATCGGCGCGGATATAATCGTACTTAATGGTTTGAAAGAGGGCGATAAGGTAATAACCGACGGCTTCCAGCGCCTGCGCGATCATGGCAAGATCACCCTCGGGGATCCTTCGGCACAACAACCAGGGCAGCAAAAGCAGGGCGGGAAATAATTGATTTGATCTAATAGATTGTAAAGAATGATTGCAGAAACCTTTATACGCAGGCCGGTTACAGCTATTGTTATCTCGTTGGTAATCGTAATTGTCGGCATTCTATCCATACTCAACCTGGCGGTAGGGCAGTACCCGGAAATTACGCCGCCTACGGTTAACATCTCAACCAACTATATCGGTGCGGATGCCGTTACCGTTGAGCAAACCGTAGCGACGCCTATAGAAACGCAGGTGAACGGCACACCGGGTATGACCTACCTGCAAAGCAACAGTACCAGCAACGGGCAAATGAGCATGACCGTAAACTTTGAGGTTGGTACGGATATTAATATTGCCGCACTGGATGTACAAAACCGCGTGGGAATAGCTACGCCAACCTTACCGCAGGAGGTTCAGCGCCTGGGTATTACTACACGTAAACGTAATCCCAGCATCCTGATGCTGGTTGCTATCTATTCGCCCAACGGAAGCCATAATGTAACGTTCCTTGATAACTACACCAATGTATTTGTCCGCGATGCCTTGTTACGTGCCAAAGGTGTGGGCGACGTATTTACCCGTGCGGATGATTTTAGCATGCGCATCTGGTTAAAGCCGGATAAAATGGCAGCGCTGGGTATAACGGCAGGCGATGTAACCGCTGCATTGCAGGAGCAAAACGCACAGGTGTCCGCCGGTTCGGTAGGTGCCCCGCCACAGGAGCATACCCAAACGTATGAATTAAGCATCATTTCGCAGGGGCGCCTGGTGTCAGTAAAGGATTTTGAAAATGTGATCGTTCGGACACAGCCGAATAATGGCGCACTGGTGCACCTGAAAGATATAGCCCGTGTAGAATTAGGTAAATTCAATTACTCGGGTAACTCCTTTGTTGATGGAAGAAGGGCTTCTTACCTGCTGGTTTACCAGGCTCCAAACAGCAATGCATTGGAAACTGCCGACAATGTTTACAAAACTATGGCCGAGCTTAAAAAGACCTTCCCAACCGGCGTCGATTATGTAGTTCCCTTCGAGGCGGTAACGGTTGTTAAGGTTTCAGTGCATGAAGTTGTTGTAACGCTGCTTATCGCATTGACGTTGGTTATCCTGGTAGTGTTCCTGTTCCTTCAAAGCTGGCGAACTACCTTAATTCCTGTGTTGGCTATACCGGTTTCCATTATAGGTACGTTCATCTTCTTTACGCCTTTAGGGTTCACCATCAATACCCTTACGCTGTTCGGATTTGTGCTGGCTATCGGTATCGTGGTAGATGATGCTATCGTGGTAGTCGAGGCCGTCCAACACTATATGGACGAAAAAGGCATGTCGCCAAAAGAGGCGACGCAACATGCCATGAAGGATATTTCAGCGCCTGTTATTGCCATAGCGCTCATTTTGGCGGCGGTGTTTGTGCCGGTAGGCTTTGTGCCGGGCATAGTGGGCAGGTTATACCAGCAATTTGCCATCACTATCGCTATTTCGGTGTTGATATCGGCTTTTGTAGCCTTGTCATTAACGCCTGCGCTTTGTACGCTGATACTTAAGCCACGCAAGCTCGATGACCAGTCAAAAGGACTGGATAAATTTTTCTTCAAATTCAATTGCTGGTTTGAAAGAGTTACCGGCAGATATAAGAATGGAGTGCATCGTGGGGTGAAGAACCCGGCATTTGTCGTCATCATACTACTCTGTATCATTGTGGGCACAGTGATGCTGTTTTTACACGAGCCGACGGGTTTTATACCAACCGAGGACGAAGGACGTATTTATATGACTTACGACCTGCCGGAGGCTTCATCGACACAGCGCAGCGTGGGGCGGCTGAACCAGATGATGCATACCCTGGACAGCATACCCGAGGTTGGCCATTATGCCGCATTAGGCGGTTTGAACGTCGTTAGCTTCTCCAGTAAATCGAATAGCGGCACCATATTTATTCAGCTTAAACCATGGGACCAGCGCAAAAGAACTTCGAAGGAGCTGGTGCAGGTGATACAAAAAAAGATGGCGCAGTATAAAGAGGCCAGTGTGGTGGTAATACCGCCGCCGGCTATACCCGGCCTGGGTACTACTGCGGGTTTCTCCTTTATATTGGAACAAAGGCAGGCTGGCGGGGATATCAAAAGTTTTGAGGGGGTACTGCAAAAATTTGTCGCTGCTGTTAACCAGCGGCCTGAGATAGCCAGGGCCTTCACCTTTTTCACTGCCCGCACGCCTGCGATCAAATTGGTGGTCGACCGCGAAAAAGCGAAACGTATGGGGGTTTCTATTGCAGATATCAATTCAACACTGCAAACCTATATGGGTAGCGCGTTTGTGAACGACTTTACCATTTACGGGCGTAATTTTCACGTTGTCGCGCAGGCCGATACCAATTACCGGACGGATATCAAAGACCTTGAACAATACTATGTAAAAAATTCAGCCGGGCAGATGGTGCCCTTGAGTACCCTTACATCATACCAGACGATTGAGAATGCACCGCTGATATCGCACTTTAACCTGTTCCGTTCTGCCGAGATCGATGGCAGTACCAACCCGGGCTATAGCAGCGGCGACGCCATAAAAGCCCTGCAGGAAGTTGCGGCCCAAACGCTGCCGCAAGGATTCGGTTATGAGTTTTCGGGCTTGAGCCGCGAAGAGATATTATCGGGCTCAAAGACGGTTTACATCTTTATGCTTTCCGTCGGATTTGTCTTCCTGTTCCTGGCGGCGCTTTACGAAAGCTGGTCGGTGCCATTTTCTGTGCTGCTGGCGGTTCCACTGGGGGCATTTGGCGCCATTGCAGCACTTACGCTTAATACCTCGTTTATTTTTACCGACCTTAACAATAATATCTACGCGCAGATCGGTTTGATAACGCTCATAGGCCTTGCAGCCAAAAATGCGATCCTGATCGTCGAGTTTGCCAAGGAACGCGTGGATAGGGGTGTCGAATTGGAGCAGGCAACACTTGAAGCGGTCAGGCTCCGCCTTCGGCCCATTATCATGACCTCGCTGGCCTTCATATTGGGCGTGGGGCCTTTGCTCGTTGCATCAGGCGCAGGCGCCATTGCCCGTAAAACCATAGGCTGGACTGTTTTTGGAGGGATGGTAACCGCTACTTCTCTCGCAATATTTATAGTGCCGGTGTTGTTCTACCTGATAACGCGGTTTGCCTACGGCAAGGAAAAGCTGGCTGAATTACAGAAAAACTATAAGCCAGATCCCGCGGAAGATCCTCACGCATAAAACATAGCCCCGAAAGGGGCTTTTTTATTTGACATTTTGTCCATAAACATTGGCTCACCCTTTGGTTATTGAAAAAAATGCCTTGCAAATAGGGCAAAAATTCCTGCTAAATGCTACAAAAGTTAGTTTGGGACGCATTTGGAGTTGAACTTTTGCAGCCCGCCGGAGATCAAATAACCGGGGACTGACCACGCGCATCCGAATGAATTGATTAACAATAATTTAACAACAACGCGGAATGTTACTTTAATTAATAAAATAAACTTGAGTGATAAAAAATGTCTTACAAATTGGCATGATGGCAAAATATTTGTTTAGTAGGCGTACATAATATCTTATTTACTAACAAATAGAACTAACAACAATGAAAAACAGAATCAAACTAATAGCTATAGCTGCAACTGCCGTAACTATTTTCTTCGCAAGCAATGTTAAGGCTCAGACAACCCCGCCGAGCGTATGGCGTTTTGGTGTAGGAATTGAAGGTGGTATACCAACAGGTAATGCTCATGACATTTCGAATTTCGAATTAGGCGGTACCGCCCGCCTGCAATACGGTTTAAGCAAGAACCTTGCGCTGACACTAACATCGGGTTATTATAACTTTTTCGGTAAAACCTATACTACCACGTTTACCGATGCCTCATCGACAACTACTATTTCTGTAAAAGGGCGTTCACTTGGTATGATACCTGTTAAAGCGGGCGTAAAAGGCTTCTTCACCGATAACCTTTATATAGGCGGCGAAGTGGGTGCAGGATTTGAAGTGCATTCAATAGTAGATGGTGGCGAGAAAGACACTAAGCTGATCCTGTCACCGGCTATTGGCTGGGCAAACAGCACCTGGGACGTAGGTGTGAGGTATGAAAACTTTTCGGGCCAAAGCAATAACTACGGTACCGTGGCATTGCGTTTAGCTTATGGCTTCCCTATTAAATAACAGCAGGCCTCTGAAACAAAAAAACCTCCGCAGTTATTGCGGAGGTTTTTTTATGCCGTAAAATTGAGTATTAACTCAGTTTTCCAAGCGCTTCTTTAATGCGTTTCAAAGCTTCAACCAATTTATCCTCCGCCGCAGCGTAAGACATACGGATGGATTTCGGATCGCCGAATGAATCGCCGCCTACAGTTGCAACGTGTCCTTCTTCCAGCAGGTACAGGCTCAACTCATCAGCATCGTTGATGGTACGGCCATTATAGCTTTTGCCGAAGAACGATGTCACATTCGGGAAGAAATAGAATGCACCATCAGGCAGATTGGTTTTTATTCCGGGGATGTCCTTCAAAAGTCCGTAAACCAGGTCGCGGCGTTTTCTGAATTGATCGCGCATTTTCAGCACGCTTTCCAACCCGCCTTCGCTTGCGGCTACCCCCGCTTTTTGGGTTATGGAGCAAGTGCCCGAAGTTATCTGTCCCTGCATTTTGTCGCAAGCTGCAGCTATTTCCTTGTTCGATGCCGTATAACCTATGCGCCAGCCGGTCATGGCAAACGCTTTTGAAAAGCCATTGATAATAATCACGCGGTCCTTTATGCTGTCGAATTGAGCGATGGATTCGTGTTTGTCCACAAAATTGATGTGCTCATATATCTCATCGGAAATAATGTAGATCTCCGGGTGTTTCTCAAATACTTTTGCCAGGCCTTCCAGTTCGCTTTTGCTGTAAACGCTACCGGTGGGGTTACATGGCGACGAGAACATGAAAAGTTTGGACTTCGGCGTTATGGCGGCTTCTAACTGTTCCGGCGTAATTTTGAAATCCTGTTCAACAGTCGCGTCAACAAATACGCTTTTGCCTTCTGCCAATTTCACTACTTCCGAATACGATACCCAATACGGCGTAGGGATTATAACCTCTTCGCCTGGGTTAACCAAACAAAGAACAGCGTTAGCTATGGCCTGCTTGGCACCTGTCGACACTACGATCTGGCTGAAGTCATAATCCAAACCATTCTCGTTCTTCAGTTTCGCTGCAATTGCCTTTCGCAATTCAGGATAGCCGGAAACAGGGGTGTAGTAGGTAAAATTTTCATCCATTGCCTTTTTAGCTGCTTCCTTCACGTAATCAGGTGTATGAAAATCGGGTTCGCCAAAACTAAGGCTGATCACATCAACACCTTTTGCGGCAAGTTCGCGGCCCAATTTGGCCATTTTGATAGTTGCCGACTCTGCAAGGTTGTTGATTCTGTTACTTAATGCGGTCATAATTGATTTTTTCTTCCGGGCGCAAATATAGAAAAGTCTTTACTCATAAGCCTGTGATCAACGGGCATTTCCCTATTTTTGTAATTTTTATAATCAAGGTCGCCAAAGAGGCCGCGCTTTTGCTGATTTTTCAATTTTCCGGTTATAGCTGACAGTTGGAGCAAAAAAATTGCAATTGATATCACATCAGTCAACACAAGGCCACACCGGACCGTTTTCAGAGTTTTTTATTGTATTCAAACAGAGAGATACTATTTTATGGTTAACACGTTTTAAGGCGAGTTTTAAGTAATTAATTGATAATCAATATATTAATGTAAAATAACGATAAATAGTGTTAACCATGTTAACCCGGTTTATTGTTTAAAGCAGATGCTGAATGGTGCCATGGAGACCCTGCTTTAAAACCGGTTTCCCGTCCACTTTCAATTATCGCCTGCCGACTTCTAAATGTTATTCATAAATTTGGCGGCTAATCGCTAAAAACTTTGCTACAGCAAAAACGGATAATACTATTGGCGCTGGTTACCGGTCTCGTGCTGATGATAGCCAAATTCGGTGCCTACCTGCTTACATCGTCTAACTTTGTGCTTACAGATGCTGTAGAAAGTATCGTCAATGTTTTGGCCAGTTCTTTTGCCTTTTACAGTATTTACCTTGCATCGCTTCCGCGGGATGAAAACCATCCTTATGGCCATGGGAAAGTCGAATTCTTTTCGGCATTTATCGAGGGTGCATTGATAAGTATAGCGGGGATAGGTATCCTGATCAAGTCGACTTACAATATCTTTTATCATTACCAGGTGCACGACCTGCTGACGGGCGTGTATATTATCGGCGCCACCGGTATTGTGAACGGCGCGCTTGGATTTTATATGATAAAGAAAGGTAAGCACTTCCGTTCGCTTACCATCGAAGCCGACGGTCGGCACCTGATAACCGATATGGTTACCAGCATTGGCCTGGTAGTAGGTTTGCTGCTTATCTACTTTACTAAGATTGATATCCTTGATAGCATTTTATCCATCCTGGTAGCACTTTATATCCTGTACACGGGTTACAAGCTGATCAGAAAGTCCGTTTCCGGCTTAATGGATGAAGCAGATTTTGAGATCGTAAAGGAAGTGCTTGCTATTCTGAACGACAAACGCAGGCCCGAATGGATCGATTTCCACAATTTTAGGGCCCAGAAATATGGGAACGAACTGCACATCGACTGTCATCTTACTTTACCTAATTACTTCGACCTGAATAAGGTACACGAAGAGGTATCGCTGGTAGACATACTGATTAATAAAGAAGCAAGTGTAAAAACGGAGTTCTTTATTCATACCGATCCGTGTGTGCCCCAATGCTGTTATTATTGCAACATGCCAAACTGCCCCATCCGGTTCGAGGCAAAAACAACGGATATCACCTGGACAATGGAAAATATTACCCGCAATAAAAAACATTTCGAATAATGTACCAATTCAATGTACGTGTATATGGCTTGCTGGTGAATGACCAAAACCAGGTACTCATCAGCGATGAGCAGGAATACGGGATGCAATTTACCAAGTTTCCGGGTGGCGGGCTTGAATTTGGCGAGGGGCTTATTGACGGGTTAAAACGAGAATTTGTTGAAGAATGCAATGTGGAAGTAGATGTAATCAGCCATTTCTATACAACCGATTTTTTTGTCAAATCGGCCTTTAACGATTCACAGATCATTAGTGTATATTATTTGGTAAAAAACCTGTCGCCGTTAAATTTAATGTTTAAAAATGTCCGTTTCGATTTTGACGGGGAAGGCGAGATATTGCAGTCGTTCCGCTGGATCGGCCTGGATAAACTGTCGGAAGAGGACGTAACTTTCCCGACAGATAAATATGTTGTAAAACTTCTTATAAATAACTTATGAACCTGGTTGAGAGAGATCTGAGTGTAGTTTGGCATCCTTATACGCAAATGAAAACTGCCGCGCCGCCAATACCTATTATGCGGGGCGAAGGCGCTTGTTTATATGACGAAAATGGTAAGTGTTATATCGATGCGGTATCCTCCTGGTGGGTTAATATACATGGCCATGCACACCCTTACATCGCCCAAAAAGTAGCCGAACAGTTAAATAAGCTGGAGCATGTGATATTTGCAGGCTTTACGCATGAGCCGGCCGTAGAGCTGGCCGAGCGCTTGCTTAAAATACTCCCGGATAATCAAACCAAAGTATTTTATTCGGATAACGGTTCGACAGCTGTTGAGGTGGCCATCAAAATGTGCCTGCAATACTGGCACAACAAGGGCATTCAGCGTACTAAGATATTGGCCTTAAAAAACGCTTATCATGGTGATACTTTCGGCGCGATGGCGGTAAGCGGCCGCAGCGCGTTTACTGCGGCGTTTGATAGCTTGTTGTTTGAGGTTGAATTCATCGACTTGCCAAACGCGTCGAACATAGCTGAGCTCAAATCTCAAGTCTCAAATCTCAAATCTGAACTTGCTTGTTTTATCTTCGAGCCATTGGTACAAGGGGCGGGCGGGATGCTGATGTACGAAGCGGAATATTTGGATCAGCTAATGGCCCATTGCGGTGACGAAGGCGTGCTGATGATAGCGGACGAAGTATTCACAGGTTTTGGCCGCACCGGAAAACCTTTTGCCTGTGATCATTTGAGTGCGCAGCCCGACATCATGTGCTTTTCCAAAGGCCTTACGGGTGGTACCATGGCAATGGGTTTAACCACCTGTGCACAGCAGATATACGATGCTTTTCTGTCGGATGATAAGCTGAAAACACTCTTTCACGGGCATTCTTATACCGCTAACCCGGTAACTTGTTCGGCTGCGCGTGCAAGCATGGACCTGTTTGTAGCCGAATCGACAAAGGAGAACATCCGCCGGATTGAAAATAGCCACCGGCGGTTTGCATTAAACATCAAAGACCATCCTAAAATACAAGCTACACGGCAAACCGGTACTATATTGGCAATGGAGTGGGCGACGGGTGCAGATACTTCCTATTTCAATACACTGCGCGATAAGCTGTACAACTATTTCCTGGATGCCGGCATTATATTGCGGCCGCTGGGGAATATCCTGTATATTTTACCTCCATATTGCATCACCGACGATCAGCTCAGCTATATTTACAGCAAAATCGAAAGCGCCCTTGAAGAACTATGAGTATGGAATTTGATCACTTACTGCCAAAAATTATAAATGATAATACCATCCACGCGCGCTGGCTAAATACCCTTTCGCTGATGGAAAATACAGGCGCCCGCAAAATATCGGCCTGCGAGGACCCGGACACAGTTACCTATATTATTCTTAAACACGCCGCCGAGGAGCATCGGCATGCCTTTTATTTGAAAAAACAAATAGAAAAAACCGGCGCCGTTTGCCCCACTTATTCGCCTGGTTATTTGTTGGCCCCGGCCAGCAGCAGGCACTACCTGAATCAATTAGACGTGGATGTTTGCCGTTATCTTAAAAAAGAACTTGACCTGAAAGGGAAGGAATTGCGTTTTGCGGCTTACCTGCTGGTAACCTATGCCATCGAGGTTCGCGCTGATGAACTTTACCCCGTTTACCAGGAAGCATTAGAAAAAGCGTCAAGCAAAATAAACGTTAAATCCATTATCCTCGAAGAAGAGGGGCATTTGGAAGAAATGATAAATCAACTGAAAACTTTCTCGCCCGACTGGCAGTTTCATGCAGATAAAGCTGTTGAAATGGAGAGTAAGCTGTTCAATCAATGGATCGGCCAGCTTGCAGCCGAACTTAATTAAAACAGCAAGGCCCTGAATTTTTCAGGGCCTTGCTGTTATTTCAGAGAGTATTTGATTATTGACCACCGCGGGACATCGCTTCCAGGTCGTCTTTTGATATCTTGTCAAATGACGGATCGATACCAAATGTGCCTTTTGGCGCTTTTGCATCAGTAATTGCAGTAACTGTTACAGATGCTTCCTGGCCCTGCTGGAAAGCTGTATACTGGATTGGTGTGCCGCCAATAGCGTTATAATATTTAGGAATAGCGGATGCCGGTATGGTAACATCGTTAGTTACCCAAATATCGTAGGTCTTTTTGCTCTTGGTATCAGTAGCTACAACTTTTTTGCAGTTAAAGCCCGAGATCTGTTTAGTGTCGGCCGCTGGTGCAAACGTAAAAGTTGGCATGCCGCTCATTAACTGGTCTATTTCATCAGGCGTATAAATGGCCGCCTTTTTTACATTAAATGCAGATACATCGACTACCACCGCAAGGTATTTGTAACCCGCATCGGCAAGCAATTTGATCTTCGCAGGGCCTGCTTCAAAAGTGGTTGCCTGGGAATCGGGCCTGAAATACTCAGTGATAGTTACCGGTTGGCCCCTCATGTCGGTGCTGTAGGTAACGGTTCCTTCTGTATAATTCTTTTGTGCGCTGGCGCTAATAACTGTTGCTGACAGGACAATGCCAAGGGCGGCACTAAAAAGTTTAATTTTCATCGGTTTTATCTGTTTTTTAAATGATTATGAAACAACCATGAGCGAGTGTGAATTTTTGCAGCACATGATAGTTTCATTGGTTTATATTTTGTTTGTTACAATTTAGACATTTTAATAAGTAGGGTGCAAATATTTTTTGCTGTTTGTTTAACACGCTAATTAGATACGAAGGTAACTGATTTGTTACGGCCCGGTGTGGCGTAATTTTTATTTATAAGTTTGGCTTCATTCTCAAGCCTGTTGGTCAGTTGGTTAGAATTGCTGCCGTCGACGATCAATATTTTATAATCGAAAATTTTATTGAGCAACGCAACATCTGCTGACGGGTTGCCCTTCAAATACAGGTAGTCGATCTTTAATTTTTCGGCCTGTTGCGAATATTGAAATTGCTTACTATAAATCATAAGGCGCCTGTTTCCAAATTGAACATAGTTATCCCGCTTTCGCAGAAACGGAACTATGATATCAGAATCAGGGTTCATTATTTTTCGGCCGCTAACCTGGCAACTATCCAAATAGGGTTGAATTGAATAACGGTAAATTTTATCGGTGTCCGAAAGGTCGGTTAAAATAAGCGCATTATTGCCTTTTTTAAAAACGATACCGGTGTGTTTTCGCAGCGCAAGAAATGTGATCTCATTTGTTGCAGCATTTTTCCATCTTTTCAAACTACTGCTGACAGATAGAATTAACAACGATATTAATGTCAGCTTTAAAAGCCACACTTTACGGTCATATAGATAATAGAATAGCGAGACGATAATGATGTACAGCGCGAGATATTCCAATGGTGTTATCCAAATCCGGTTGACGGTGGCGAAAGGTGCGTGTTCAATTAAGGCGAGCCCTTTATCCATGATCAGGATCGACTTTTCAAGCGCGAAACCTAAAACTCCTCCTAAAAACGGAACCGCGCCCAATATCATATAAGCGAACCCCGTATACATAATTATAGCAACCGGGATAACAATGAACAGGTTGCTGACAAGGAAGTAAACCGGGAACTGGTGAAAATAAAACGCGCTTAACGGGAATGTGATCACTTGCGCGGCTATCGAAATAGAACACAGTCCCCATAACTTATCTCCCCACGTATTACTGAAATCAAACCATTTGTAAACGATAGGTTGAAGAACGACCAGCCCAAACACGGCAAGATAAGATAGCTGGAAACCGACGTCCACTATGAATAACGGATCGTACAGTAACAGGAAAAACGCAGATACTGCCAAAATATTAAGGGTATTAATATTTCGGCTATATGTCTTACCGATTATCACCATCGAGATCATTACGGCGGCGCGGCACACCGCCGGCGAAAAACCGGTGAGCATGGAATAATACCAAATAATAAGGATGATCAGCGTTGCTTTTACCGCTCTGCCGTACTTAAACCGGTTTAAGAAACCAAATACGAATTCGAGCATAATAAATAGTAACGCAACATGTGCCCCCGAAACAGAAAGTACATGGATGGTGCCGGTTTTGGAATAAGCTTGCAAAACGTCGTTGCTCAGATCGGCTTTGTATCCCAATATCAGGGTAGAGGCTACCGCGACGGCTTCAGGGTCGTGCATATTCAGGCGGAATTTTTCGATCAAATGCCGTCGCTGGCGTAAAGAAAATGCGATGACCGCGTTACCCCTGTTCCTTTTGAGTACCCGATATTGCCCTGGGAATAAGTATTCCTGGTAATGGATATTCTGATTGGAAAGGTACTTTTGATAATTAAACTCGGCAGGGTTTAAAGGCGGCTCCACCGCGCGGCATGCAGCCGGAATTATAAGCTCATCGCCATAGTACAGCGTACCGGCTAAACTGTCTTTGATCGAGATCAGCAGGTTCCCGCTTGCACCGGACTGCCTGCCCTTGGTTACGCTTTTTTGAACAACGGCCGTAAACCTGGCAGTGCCGTTGTTTACTTTTGGCTCGTTGCTGATCTTTATAATGAGCCGGTCAGCCTGTTTTTTTGAAAAATGGTCTTTCTTATTGAGCTCGTTATAGTTGATAAAGCATATCCATCCGGCAAAAAAAAGCACGATATGGAACAACAACCCGCCCAACCACCTGTATTTATAAAGATTGAGGGGCCGGAACAAAAAATTTAAACAAATAAACAGGAGAGCGGCAACGGTAAACGCGATGGCCGGAAATAATATATTAGGATTTGGGCAAAGGTTTAGCCCGCAGGCAATGCCGGCAATAAAAGGGATAAGGAATACGACAAACGGAATTTCGCCTTTATGAGCGGCTATCATACCGGTTAAAGATATGATTTTTCAGGTTGTGATATAGCTTAAGATGAAGCTTTGAAAACTTGTAACAACAGGATCTGTAGTATCTGCAAAATCCTGAAATCGTGTTATAGCTGTTCGCGGACTTCGAGCAGGAATTTTTTGATGTTTTCCAAAGCGTCAATTACGCGCTGATTTTCTTTGGCATCACCCATATTTTTTTTCAAATGGTCCTTAGCGCCATTCAAAGTATATCCTTTTTCCTTTATCAAATGAAAAATGATACGCAGGTGCTCAATATCTTCCGGGGTAAAATAACGGTTTCCCTTTTTGTTCTTCTTAGGCTGAAGTACATCAAATTCCTTCTCATAAAACCTGATCAGCGACTGATTTACATCAAAAATCGCAGCAACTTCACCCATGGTATAGTACATCTTGCTGATCTCGTGTTCTTTATACGGCATGTCTCAAATGTAATTATCTTTCGCGTTTATACGAGGTAACGTTCCTAAAGTTCTGCAAATTACTAAAATGTGGAAAACTTGTTGTGACAGGTAATTGTCAGCGATTTAGCGGATTGCGACTGGTGTGGAAAATAGATGTCACAAATACTTTATTGTTCGGTTCATCAATCCAATAAATTATAAGGTATGGGAAAATTTTTAAAGCTGTTGTCCGCAACTCCTGGTCATACCTGGCAGGGAAATGAAAAGGGCTGGTCTCAATTAGGGTTAAATAGTAATTGACTTCGTCGAATAACTTATCACCAAGCCCATCTTGCTTTTCGTTATACCAATCATACGCTTCGGACAATTCATCTTCGGCCTGGGCGAGTAATTCAACCTCAAACACCGTTATAGTCTTGTTTTATTTGGCTCCAGGGGCGTGATGTTGTTTTACCGCTGAGAAAGTCGCCTTTACGTTTTATCATTTCCTGCACATCGGCATCTGACAATGTGTAATCATCGTTTTCTGTACGGTATTGATAACTTAAACTATCCAGGAATGCCAAAAGCACCTTTTTTTCCTGGTCATTCTGAATGTCAATTTTCAATGTTTCCATCAATAACAAATTTAGTCATTAATTCCGGTTCGGACAATAATTCTATCTTTGCACCCTATGATGACCGCTTCCCAAATACGCAAAGCTTTTCTTGATTTTTTTGCTTCCAAAGGGCACCAGATCGTGCCTTCTGCGCCTATTGTTGTTAAAAACGACCCCACGCTGATGTTCACCAATGCCGGTATGAACCAGTTTAAGGATATTTTTTTAGGCGAAGCGCCGGCAAAATACAAGCGGGTAGTGGATACGCAGCGTTGTCTGCGGGTATCGGGCAAGCATAACGACCTGGAGGAAGTGGGTATAGATACCTACCATCATACCATGTTCGAGATGCTGGGTAACTGGAGCTTTGGCGACTACTTTAAAAAAGAAGCCATTGAATGGAGCTGGGAACTGCTGACCGAAGTATATAAGATAGATAAGGACCGCCTGTACGTGACCATTTTTGAAGGAGATGAAAAAGAAGGTCTGCCAAAGGATCAGGAAGCGTTTGACTATTGGAAACAATATGTGCCCGAAGACCATATCCTGTTAGGCAACAAAAAGGATAACTTTTGGGAAATGGGCGAGACCGGCCCCTGCGGACCGTGCTCTGAGATCCATTATGATAACCGGGAAGAAGGTGAAAGGTTAAAGGTGAAAGGTGAAAGCCTTGTTAACCGGGACGACCCGCAGGTGATAGAAATATGGAACAATGTGTTTATGCAGTTTAATAGGCTGAAGGATGGCTCACTACAACCCCTGCCGGCTAAGCATGTGGATACCGGGATGGGTTTTGAGCGGTTGGTAAGGGTGCTGCAGGAGAAAAGTTCCAATTACGATACGGATGTTTTCCAGGAATTAATTCAAAATATCTCTGCAAAAAGTAAAAAAGAATACGACAGCGCAGCCAAACCCGGCGATGCCGACTGGAACACGACCGTAGCCATGCGGGTGCTGGCCGACCATGTACGTGCCGTAAGCTTCACTATTGCCGACGGGCAGCTACCGTCTAACAATAAGGCTGGCTATGTGATACGCCGTATCCTGCGCAGGGCGGTTAGATATCAATATCAATACCTGGAATTTAAAGAACCTTTCCTGAATACGCTCGTGCCAATTTTAGCTGAACAATTTAAAGGAGTATTTGATGAATTGTATAACCAAAAGGACTTTGTGCAAAAGGTGGTTTTGGAGGAAGAGACGGCTTTCTTGAGAACCTTAGAGAAAGGAATATCATTATTTGAAAGCGAGTATCGGCTTGCGACCTACCAATTTGGAGATAAGCCTTATGACCCGTCGGTAAAGCCAGATTTATTTAATGGAGAGATAGCGTTCAAATTGCAAGACACTTATGGATTTCCAATAGACCTAACCGAATTAATGGCTCGTGAAAGAGGATTAAGTGTTGACATGGATGGTTTCAATAAGGCCCTTGCCGAACAAAAATCCCGCTCCCGTGCCGCCACTGCCATTGATACCGGAGATTGGATCATCCTGAAAGAAGATGACACTGTCGAGTTTACCGGTTATGATGAAACGGAGACCATTGCCCATATAGTAAAATACCGCAAGGTGACGGCTAAAGGTAAAGAGCAGTATCAGATTGTGCTGGATAAAACACCTTTCTATGCTGAAAGCGGCGGGCAGGTAGGGGATACCGGCCAGTTGGTTTTCCCGGATGGGGAGATCATACAGGTGACGGATACCAAAAAGGAAAATGCCCTTATCGTCCATTTTGTGGACAACATGCCATCTGAAAAAGCGATTAACGATGCGCTGACTGCGATTGTCGACCCGGAAAGACGGAACAGCATACAAGGCAACCACTCCACCACGCATTTGCTGCATGCCGCACTGAAACAGGTCTTGGGCAACCATGTGAATCAGAAAGGCTCCTTGGTAAATGATGAGTACCTGCGGTTCGACTTTTCGCACTTTGCCAAAGTAACCGAGGAGGAGCTGGCAAGAATAGAGGCTATCGTTAACGAAAAAGTGCGCGAGAATATCCCGCTGAAGGAAGAACGCAATGTGGCTTATCAGGTTGCTATCACCAGCGGCGTAACCGCCTTGTTCGGCGAAAAATATGGCGAGTATGTGCGGGTCATAACTTTCGACGATGCTTTTTCTAAAGAGCTTTGCGGTGGTACACATGTAAAGGCTACCGGGCAAATAGGCTATTTCAAGATCGTATCTGAAAGCGCTGTAGCCGCCGGTGTTCGACGCATCGAAGCCATAACAGGTATTGGTGCCGAGAACTACATCAACAAACAAAGTAAGCTGGTGCACCAGTTAAAAGAACTGCTTAAAAATCCGAAGGATATTGGTAAAAGTATCGAGACCCTGTTGGAGGAGAACAGCAAGCTGAAGAAAGAGATAGAAAGATCGGTATTGGAAAAATCATCCGGCTTAAAGAACGAGTTGGCTAAAAAAGTTCAGGATATTAATGGTATAAGCTTTATAGCCGAAAAGGTAACCCTGCCTAACGCCGATGCGGTAAAAAACCTGGCTTACCAGCTAAAGGATATCGTTCCGAACCTGTTCCTGGTTTTGGGCGCTGATATTGAGGGAAAACCAAACCTGACAGTGATGATCTCCGAAAACCTGGTAAAAGATAAAGGACTTAACGCAGGTAATATCATTCGCGAACTGGCTAAAGAGATACAGGGTGGCGGCGGCGGCCAGCCGTTTTATGCTACGGCTGGTGGTAAGGATGTTAACGGTCTGGATAAGGCGCTGGAAAAAGCAAAGAGTTTTATCGAATAACAACCAAATCCAATGTCATTTCGAACGATAGAGGGAAATCTCAAACCCTGTCTATCCGTTTTGCATCTTCGGGAAGATTTCTCCTCGTTCCTCGTTCGAAATGACATGATTTTTCAACCTTTACCCCTTAATCTTTTCTAAGGTAAAGCTGATCGGTACGTTATATTTTACGCGTACTTTGCGCCCGTTCTGAACGCCCGAGTTCCATTTCGGGCAAAGTGAGATAGCCCTTGCGGCTTCTTTGCCAGACCCGTAACCGGGCTCACGTAGCACTTTGATATTACTCAGTTTACCGTCCTTCTCTACTATAAAAGACACAAATACTTTGCCCTGTACGTTTTTCTCTTTCATTTGCGCCGGGTACTTGATTGTCTTGCTCAGGAAGTCATAAAACTTATCAAGTCCGCCCGGATAGGTCGGCGGTTGTTCTACCACAGTAAATAATGGTTCCTCGTACTGCTGTTCTTTCAAATAGGCAGATTTATTATCACGTAATGTTTCTGCGACAGGCCCTGTGCCGGCCGATGACAATAGCAACATTAGACCGACCAGCGGTGCCGAAAAACCGTATTTAAAAAGAGCCTTTTTTTGCGACTTATTTCTTTGGATCATCATAATACGTTGCTTCAATAAGTTCTGATTGAAAAATGTATTAACCAGGTTATTAAGCGGTGTTTCAAATGTTTGACTGAATAGAAGCATGGCGTATTCTTTTTTGCTGCTTGCCCTGCGCAACGCCCCTTCATCTGCAATAAACTCATGTATGTTTTTTACCTCTTTCCGCAAAAAATACACTGCCGGGTTAAACCAGTTAATAATAACGACGATCTCCATCAGCAATACATCAACCGTGTGCCACTGCGCTGCATGTATGTTTTCGTGCTCACAGATCAACGGGTTGGATGAGCCGCCAAGGTTTATCCTCCTGAAAAATGACCATGGCGCTGATGTATCTGCCTGGTTTATAATTCTTCTGACTATAAAGAGTTTGGCTATCAGTCGAGCTGACAGGATCAAAATTCCGGCGATATAAAGAAATGAGATCACCCCCATCAGTGTCCAATGCTGCGTTGCTGAGACGGGCTGTGCCAGTACAGTTACCGGTTTCAGATAGATGATCTTTAATTGGTGTGCCAGGCTCATCTGCTGCGCCCAACTGGTTTGGATAGCAGGGAGAACAAATGAAAGGAAAATTGAGCCGATAAGATATGCCCTGTTTATCTGAAAGAAGGTCTCTTTCCTTAAAAACAGCATATAAAAACCAAGAAATACGGCAATATATACATTGGCGAATATGATGTATTGTATCGTTTGCATGCGGGCTATAATTAAGTTTTTAGTTATTCGAAATTATACAATGCAGGGTAGATTATCAACTAATATATTAGTCGATTTGTAATTGGTTGTCGAAATCAAATAAATCATGATTGAATTGTGTGAAAAAGGTTAATAAAATACAATCGGGGTAATTGTTGCTTTTAAACGTAATTATCTGGGTTAAATTGTAACATAACTGCTTAAAGCCTGTGTATTTATGAGTTTTAGCTTATATTTGGCACCTGCTTATGAGCATATTTGATATTACAATTCTATCAGCAAATGATGAAAGATAAGTACGAGCTTGTTGTGGGTTTGGAGGTGCATGCTCAGTTATCTACTTTAAGTAAGGCATTTTCTTCAGATTCAGCGGCGTTTGGAGGCGCACCAAACCAGCATGTCAGCGTCGTTTCGCTCGGGCATCCCGGAACTTTACCTATGATCAATAAAACGATGGTAGAATATGCCGTAAAAATGGGTTTGGCCTGTAATTCTACCATCAACCTTAATAATACATTTGCCCGCAAAAATTATTTTTATGCCGACCTGCCCAAAGGATATCAGACTACCCAAGACCAGGCACCAATTTGTTTGGGCGGATTTGTACGCGTAAGGCTATCTGATGGTTCGCAAAAGGATATAGCCATCCATCACATGCATATGGAGGAAGATGCCGGTAAAAGTATGCACGACCAGCACCATGCCGATTCGCTGATTGACCTGAACCGCGCGGGGGTGCCCCTGATAGAGATCGTTTCTGAACCGGACATACGCAGTGCGGAGGAGGCCGGTCAATACCTGACCGAAGTACGCAAATTGTTACGCTACCTGGAGATATGTGACGGGAACATGGAAGAAGGCAGTATGAGGTGCGATGCCAATATTTCGGTACGGATAAAAGGCAATACAGCGTATGGTAACCGTTGCGAGGTAAAGAACATGAACTCGATACGTAATGTGCAGCGTGCAATAGAACACGAGTTTGAAAGGCAGGTGACTGTATTAGAAGAAGGTGGCTATATCGAGCAAAATACGCTGAATTTTGATGCTGATACCGGCGAAACATCTGTATTACGCTCCAAGGAAATGGCCAACGATTACCGCTATTTCCCCGAACCGGACCTGCAGCCCCTATTCCTCTCCAATGAATATGTTAATAACATAAAAAAAGGCCTCCCGGCTTTACCGAACGAGCTTTACGAAAAATACACCGTTGAATTGGGCCTGCCTGCGTACGATGCTACAGTAATTACGGCTGATAGAGAAATAGCCCTGTATTTTGAAGAATTGATAACGCATACGGATAATTACAAATCTGCAGCAAACTGGCTCATGGGCCCAGTCAAATCGTATTTGAACGAAAATGGCAGACAGATTACTGAATTCGGTATTGAAGCGGCTAATTTAGCTGCGCTTATTAGTCTGGTGGATAGCGGCAAGGTTAACAATTCTATCGCTGCCCAAAAGCTGTTCCCGGCGATGATAACGGAACGATCGCAATCTGCGGAGGAACTGGCGAAAGGATTGAATTTGCTGATAACCGCGGGCGAAGACGATGTGCAGCAATTCATCAGCCAGGCTATTGCTAAATTCCCCGATAAGGTAAAAGAATACCAGAAAGGGAAAAAAGGCGTTTTGGGTTTGTTCATGGGCGAGATCATGAAACAGTCGAGAGGCAAGATCGATCCTCAAAAGACCAACCAATTATTGATCAAAGAATTAGAATCTAAATAAATGAAGAAAAGTATTGTTATTAATTGTTTTATTGCCCTGGCGGTGGTAATCATCAGCTCGTGCAAGGACAACAAAAGTTTTACTATATCGGGGACTATCACAAACCCGGGCAGCCTGAAAAAAGTATACCTGTACCAGGCCGATAGTTCCGGCGCAGCAGGCGGGGGGCTTTCTATGGTGGATTCAACCAATTTGAGCGAAAACGGGAAATTTACGTTTAAACGTCAAACCCCTTATGCTAATCTTTATGACATTAAGGTTGGTGAGAACATCTTCGACTTCATCGCAAAAAATGGGAACGACATCGAGTTTTCTACCAACCTGCAGGACAGCACACATACTTATAATGCGGCGGGCTCGGAAGATGCAGAAAAAATGAAAGAGTTCAACCGTATTAACAACGTTTACAATAAGCGCATCAGCAAGCTGGTAAACGAATACCGCGGCAAATCGGAAAAACTTGGGCGCGCATCAGATTCACTTGTAAATGTTTACCGGCCGATGATCATGAAAGAAGTGGGCGAGCAAAGCGAAGAGGTGCTGAAATTTGCGGAAGCAAATGTGAATTCTCTCGTTGGGTTTTACGCACTGACCGGCCTGGAACCTATCCGCTACGAACAGCAGATGGTGGCCTACGCCGATAAAATAAAAGACAACTTTAAAGATAACCCTGACGTGCAGCGTTTTTTACGCCACATGAAAGACATAGCGCCTCTTTCTGTGGGTCATAAGGCGCCCGAGTTTACAACAAGCGGGCTGGACGGAAAGCCTGTTAAGTTGTCGGATTACAAAGGTAAATATGTGCTTGTTGATTTTTGGGCCTCGTGGTGCGCCCCTTGCCGCCAGGAAAACCCTAACGTGGTAAAGCAATATAATATCTACAAGTCAAAAGGGCTTAATATACTGGGCATATCGCTCGACGTTGACAAAAAACAGTGGGAACAGGCTATCAAAAAAGACGGATTGATCTGGAATCATGCTTCGGACCTAAAGAATTTTAATGGTCCTACAGAAGTGTTGTACCATATCGAAGCTATTCCATCAAACTTTATGATAGATCCGCAGGGAACTATCATTGCAAAAAACATTACAGGTGCAGATCTTGAAGAATTTTTAAACAAAACGTTTAATAAGGCTCAATTGTAAGTTAAGAAAAGGTAACACTTAACAATTTGTTAATATTTAGGTAACCATTTGCTTTTCTTAAGCTCATACATTTATGCAAAATTTCAACCATGAGCACATCTGCTAAACAAAAAATTTTGATTGTTGATGACGAGCCGGATATATTAGAGCTGATTGAGTACAATTTAAAAAAAGAAGGTTACCAGGTTTATACAGCCCGGAATGGCCAGGAGGCCGTTTCTGAAGCAAAAAAGGTATTGCCTGATCTGATCGTCCTCGATATCATGATGCCAAAAATGGACGGCATCGAGGCCTGCCGCATTATGCGTACCATGCCCGAGTTCAAGAATACTTTTATGGTGTTCCTGACAGCCAGGAGCGAAGAATATTCCGAAATAGCGGGTTTCAACGTGGGTGCCGACGACTACATTGCCAAGCCGATAAAGCCAAGGGCGCTGGTAAGCCGCATTAACGCCATCCTGCGCAGGAATGCGCCTGCTGAAGAAGTAACTGACAACAAACTGGAAATTGGCGGATTGGTGATAGACCGCGAAGCTTATCTCGTTTTTCAGAAAGGGGAGAAAGTGGTGTTAGCGAAGAAAGAGTTCGAGTTGCTTTACCTGCTGGCCTCTAAACCCGGCAAGGTATACACCCGCGAGGTGATCCTTAAAAATATATGGGAAGATTCGGTAGTGGTTACCAACCGTACCATTGACGTTCACATCCGCAAATTGCGCGAGAAATTAGGCGATGATATTGTTGCCACCGTCAAAGGTGTCGGATACAAATTTGAAGCATAAGTAAAGGCCCCGGCACCGGGGCCTTGTTTTATTTTGCAGTGGCCGGTTTTTTAGCCGCGGTTTTTGCCGGCGCTGTTTTGGCCTTTGCCTTTACAGCTTTAATCTTATCATCAGATTTGGCTTTTACGGCAGCTACCGTTTTTTGAGCTTTTGCTTTTTCATTTTTTACAGTAGCAGCAGCTTTTGTTTTTGCCCTGGCTACAGACTTTTCAGCTTTTGATTCTGTCGAAGCAGCTTTTGCTTTTACGGCCTTGATCTTAGTTTCAGCCTTAGCTTTCACATCTGCTACTGCTTTTGTAGTTTTTGCAGCAACGCTTTTTTTAGCGGTTACGGCCTTTTTGGTCACAACTTTTTTCTCTGATGTGATCTTATCTTTTATATCGTCTATTGTATCGGCTGCCTTATCCTTTACTTCTTCGGCTGTTTCTTTGGTGCCATCCCAAAGATGCTCGATCGTTTCTTTTACCTTCTCGAAAAATCCTTTTTCTTCAGGTTTGGTTGAGTCTGTATTCATGTTTTTGATAGTTATATTTTAGTTGTTTTTCAACGTCTATAACTCATTAATGCTCAAGATTGTTTTGTGACCGCCAAATTCCTCCAGGCTGTTATTAATGTGCATTAAATATTGTTCGTGGTTCAATTTGCTCACAATTCTACATTCCCTTTGGATGTGAAATGTATATAGATAAACCTTGTAGTGTGTTGATAATTATTTTATTATGTATTAAAGCTAAAATTGATTCCTAATCGTAACAGATAGGTTACATAGAAATTATGGGTACAAAAATTGTTGTATAAAAAGACAGGAGTATCCCTTTTCTGATTCCCGACTGCTCCGTTTATTCTGTTGACTAACAATCAATAACTATGTTGTAACAATTAATGGCTACCCGTTGTTGTTACAGCAAACCATTGTTTCTGTAATTAACTATAATTTGATCTTATGAAAAAAACCCTACTACTGTCCGCCATGGCGGCCGTATTCCTTTTTGGATGTAAGAAGGACCATTCCACACCGGGCTCCGCAGCTCAAAAAAAGTACCCGGTTACGTTTAACATGACAGACTTTACACAGACAATTTCGAGCGTTAGCGGCAAACAACAGGTTAATAACCTGAAGGCAGATGCAGCAACAGCAAATATTGCTGCTTACACCAAGGTATTGTATCTGATAATTTACAACTCCAGCGGAAATATGGTTCGGCGACTTGAGCAGGTGTCCACAGTGCCGAATTACGGGGTAATTGCCGATTCGCTGGCGGCGGGTACATATACAGTAATAATTGCTGCCGGCCAGAGCGCACTTAAATCGAACGCCGGCTCGCCAAACGGCGGAAAGCCAAGTTTTACTACATTAAGTGATGGAGTTCTTTATTACCTTGATCCTACTGCAACCAATGTTGGCGTTACAACCAGGTACTTTGAAGGGACATGGAACGACACATTTTTTAATAAATTTCAGTTTACGGTTACAAACGGGCCGGTAAATCAAACGGTCAATTTGAGCAGGATCGTAAGCAAACTCGAGGTTGATTTCAACGATGTTATACCGTCAAATGCCGCGTCAGTTGATTTGTTTTTGAGCAAAGAGAACTTTCAATACGCTCTCGGTACAGCATCGCCGATAATAGCAGATACGATAACAACCCATTTTTCAGTGCCTGACTCAGTAAAGGGAACGTCAAACTATACTTTCTCACAACTGGTCTTGAACACTGCAACACAATTTAATGTGACTTTAAGAGCTTATGACGCGGCTCATCATCTTTTAGCTACTCACGAGATACCAAACGTTAGCTGCCAGGTAAACAAGCGTACTATTTTATCAGGTAATTTTTCTAACCAGGGAGTTAATAATAATAACAATGGTTTCTCAGTCTCACTTGACCCAAATTGGGGCGCGCCGATTACCGTACACTATTAACAGTCACACTCTAATTTAGGAAAACGAAGATGAAAAAATTTATATATATGATAGCGGCGTTTTTAATCGCCCTTTCCGCCTGCAAAAAAGAGTCCGTCAATACAGGCGGAAAACTCACTCCTGTAACATTTAACGTTAGTTATCAGCAATCATCCGGCGGCTTCGATGTTGCAAAACAAGGTAAGCTCAATGTCAATAGCCTTGCAGTAAATGCGGTCGACTCAACTCTTAAAGCCAATGCAGATGTATTGTATGCGCTAATTTATCAGTCAGACGGAACGCGCTTTTTTACAATTAAACAATTGTCTACCGACACCGTTTTTGGGAAGATCACTATCAATCTTCCGCAAGGAAATTATACAGTTGCTTTCATGGCCGGAAAAACCGGACTTATCGCAAGCCCGGCTTCAGGCGGACAGTTAAGCAGTGATGTGTTTTTCTACAGTACCCAGGTGTCACCACCGGATACCCGGTTCCAGGATGCTTTTTATAGCAAAATGAACGTAACCGTCGGATCGAGCGGATTTAGTCAGACTGCGACATTGTCCAGGGTTGTATCGCAAATCATCGTCAATATTGAAGATGCGATTCCGCCAAATGTGAAATTCTGGTCGTTTAGTGCAACTGATAACACCGGCGGCGGTATTCCCCAATTTAAGGTCTCTACAAACGCAGCAATAGGCGACGATGGGTTTTTATATACCAACACCCCGTTTGCAACCCCCGTTACGACAGGTGTCAAAAATGCGAGACTTGCTATAATGGTGTTGAATACAGCGAGACCATATACGGTTCATATATTGGCATCAAATACGCTGCAAACAGCTAATCAGTTTAACGGAACAGGTGTTGTGGGCGATCTGATAGCCGAAGCGACTGTGCCTAACGTAACGGTGCAGCCTAATCATCAGACCATAGTAAGCGGTAAACTATTTGGAGGGAATGGCACTGTCAATAGTGGTAATTTCACCATTACAGTCGACCCCACATGGGATCCAACACCAACCACTATCCCTTTTCAATAGGCGGGTAACGTTGTGCTGATAAACCGTATCTTTGCCGGCTATGAAGTTTCCGAAGTTTGCCGACCTGGTACTGTTTGAAGATGATGATGTGATAGTAGTAAATAAACCGCCTTTCCTTAGTTCGCTGGACGAAAGGGAAGGCGGTGAAGTTAATTTGCTGCGCCTGGCAAAAGCTTATTGGGACGATGCGCAGATATGCCACCGCCTGGATAAGGAGACCTCCGGTGCGCTTATTATAGCCAAAAATCCCGAAGCTTACCGCAATGTATCTATGCAGTTTGAAAAGCGTAAAGTGAAGAAGGTTTATCATGCTATTATAGAGGGTACGCATGTTTTTGAAGATTTGAAAGTTGACCTGCCTATCCTGAATAGTGGCAAGGGTAATGTGTCCATCAGCCGGCAGGATGGCAAGCTGGCCGAAACCTGGTTTCAGTCGCTGCGGTATTTCAAACATTATACTTTGGTTGAGTGCCGCCCGGTTACAGGGCGTATGCACCAGATACGCATCCACCTGGCCACGCAAAGGGCGTCTATTGCAGGGGATGAGATGTATAAAGGCAAGCCCGTGTTCCTGTCAGAGATCAAACGCAAGTATCATTTAGGTAAGGACCAGGAAGAGCAGCCCATCATGAAACGCTTTGCCCTGCACGCTTACGAGGTTACTTTTAAGCTGATGGATGGAAAAGATATCACCATTCATGCCCCATACCCGAAGGATTTCGAGACGTTGCTGAAACTGCTGGAAAAGTTTGATGCTTAGCGCCCAAACATTTTATCATTAAAGGCCTGGGATGTTCCCCGCGGTATGGTCATTGATTTCCAACGATCATCGGTCAGCATCTTCCCGATGAAAACGATCTGCCCGATATGATAAGGGTAATGCGCCATTTGGCGATTGATAGCTTCGGCAACAGAATGTGCCTCGGCCCTGATATAAATGATTTTGCTAAGGTCGGCTTCTGTTAAGGCTGCGATGGCATTTAACAAACATTTCCAGCCTTTATCCCATTCAGCTATCATTTCCTGGCGATCTCTGATAACAGTATCAAATTCCGCTTCCCGGTTGCGCCATTCTTTTTCTCCATCGGATGTCAGAAAATCTGTCCACCGCGAAAGCATATTGCCGCTGACGTGCTGAACGATCATCGCTACGCTGTTGCTTTCGGCGTTATATTGCCAAAAAAGCTGTTCATCAGTCAATTGAGCAAACGTTTTTTCAGCAACCGATCTGTAGTAATTAAACTGATGCAGAACGCTTTCCAGGTAGTTTTGCGCGTGTTTCATGCACAAATTTAGAAATGTTCACTTGCTTTTTTCGAATAAAAGAAAATGCTGGATCGGTAGAAATTCTCCGTCCACGGATAACCTGAAACCATTTGCCTCAAGCTCCTTTTTAACCTGTCCCACACTCATTTTATGCGGTGCCCTGATCTCGACTTTTGGATCCTCGGCCCTGTATTCTATCAGTAATAATTTGCCGCCGGGTTTTAAAGCTTTGCATATACTTTGCAGCATTTCATGGGGGTATATTAATTCATGGTAAACATCTACCATAATGGCCAGGTCTATACTGTTCCCAGGTAATTCAGGCGACTGTTCGCTGCCTTTTACAACAGTCACGTTTTTGATGTCCAGTTGCCCGACTTTGTTTTTAAGATAAGTAACTGCATCATCCTGTATTTCGACAGCATACACGCGCCCTTGAGGCACTTTGGGGGCTATTTTGAAAGTATAATAACCTGTTCCCGCGCCAATGTCGGCTACTATGCTGTTTTTGTCGATGGGTAGCTTTTCAATGGTAAGATTGGAATTTTCTTCCGTCTGCCGCGAATTCCGCTCGAGCCAGGCCGATCCCTTGAAATCCATGATCCGCGCTATTTCGCGGCTGAAATAAACCTTGCCTGTTCCACCGTCCGACGGGGTTTTGTGCGTGTAAACGCTGTCCTGCCGTGGTGTTGGCACCAGCACAAAATTCAGGAGCAATAAAAAAGCCGGACGAATAAACATAATTGCTTAACACCGACCGGCTTAATAAGTTTATTTTTTTAGGGCATTAGTAGCCCAGTATTTTTAGCACCTGTTTGCTGTTCTGTTCCTCGCCAAATACTTCAAAATTAAAAGTCTCATCCCGGTTCCGGCGGATCAGTACGTGCTTGGGTGATGGCAACAGGCAGTGGTGTATGCCGCCATAGCCGCTTAGTACTTCCTGGTAAGCCCCTGTGTTGAAAAAACCCAAGTATTGCACCTTCCGTGTTTTGGGCATAAATACGCTGTTCATATGCGCTTCCTGGTTATAATAATCCTGCCCGTCGCAGGTAATACCGCCAAGGTTAACGCGCTCATATTCCGAATCCCAGTTGTTTACCGGTAATAAGATATATTTTTGGTTCAGCGCCCACACATCGGGTAGGTTTGTAATGAACGAACCATCCAGCATCAGCCAGCGTTCGCGGTCGTTTTGCTGCTTGCGACCCAGCACTTTGTATAATATGCCGGATGCCTCTGCTACGGTATATTTACCAAATTCGGTTATGATATCGGGTTCTTCGGTGTCATTTTCCGCGCATATTTCTTTGATCCGGCTAACGATCTCGTTGATCATGTATTCATAATCGAAATCAAATACAAGCGAATCCTTGAAAGGCATACCGCCGCCGATATCAAGCGTATCCAGATCGGGGTTGATCTTTTTGAATTTGCAATAAAGCGTAACGTATTTCTCTAACTCGTTCCAATAGTAGGGGGTATCGGAGATACCCGAATTTATAAAGAAATGGAGCAGCTTAACCTTAAAGTTGGGGTTGTCCTCTATCTTATTGTGATAAAAATCGATGATATCCTCAAGACGGACTCCCAAACGCGAGGTGTAGAACTGTGAATTTGGCTGCTCTTCCGCCGCTATGCGTATGCCCAGGTTGCAAGGCGTGTCCATTTCAACCTCGTCATCATAAATATTAAACTCTTCTTTATTATCCAGTACCGGGATGATGTTTTTGAAACCATCGTGCAACATGTCGATAATGTAGGTTTTGTATTGAAAAGTTTTAAAACCGTTGCATATAACGGTCATGTCTTTTTTCAACACGCCCTTCTTTTCCAGTGCGTCGATCATTGGCATATCGAAAGCCGAGGACGTTTCCAGGTGAATGTCGTTTTTTAAGGCTTCCTCAACAATATGCTTAAAATGAGAACTTTTGGTGCAATAACAATATTTGTAGCTGCCGCGATAATTGTTCTTTACTATAGCCTGCTGAAAAAGCAATTTTGCCTGCTGTATCTTTTTCGACACCATAGGCAAATAAGTGAAACGCAGCGGCGTACCGTAGGTTTCTATCATTTCCATCAAATTGAGGTCGTTGAAGTACAATTCATCGTCAATGATCTCGAACCCGTCCTGTGGAAAACCAACACTCAGATCAAGAAATTCCTGGTAACTCTGCATTCGTTAAAATTTGTGGCAAAAATGTAATTTTTTAATGGAAAATAAGTGAGGCCAATGATACAATTTTTATCTCTGTAATGTAATTTGTTTGTGGAGATATAGCGGCTATAGAATATTCACTATGAACAATGAATTAATTACTATAAGATTTTGGGTAAATGCACCTCAGCCATCATGCATCTTGCGCTGCCGCCGCCATTGCTTTCGATAGTGCTGATGTCGGCATAAACAGGTTTACTGAAGGAACTTAGGATGGCCCGCTGCTCATAGTTCAATGAGTCCCAGGCGCTTTTTGACATCACTATCAAGCTTTCTCCAGCTTTGTTTTCCACCTCCAGCATGTTGCCTGCAAAGTGGTTCATCTGGTCAAAAGTGATAGTAATAACCTGTTTTTGGGTTGATCTGAATGAATCTAAAACAGTAGCTTTTTCAGTTGCATCTTTAATGCTATCCATGCAAATCACCGCATAGCTGCTGCCAACACACATCAGCACGTTGGTATGGTAAATGTCCATGCCATTCTCATCAACAGCGTGAAAGAGGACTGGTTTGTAGCCGCTTTCCTTACAAAACAGGTCCAGTACTTCCTTATCGGTACGCGGCGACAGGCAGGCATAGGCGATCTTATGCTCACGGTCGAGCACCATGCTGCCGGTGCCTTCTAAAAATTTATGTTCATGCTCAAAGCGGCTCAGGTCTAGCACATGCTTTACTGTAAATTTATCTTCCAGCCGCATAATAATATCTTCCCGGCGCTCCAGCCGGCGGTTTTCGGCCATCATGGGGTACAGGAACACATTGCCGTCGCTATGGAAAGAAACCCAATTATTGGGAAAGATAGAATCCGGTGTATGGGGTTCGTGCGTATCGTCAACTACGGTAACATTCACGCCATTCTCGCAAAGAATACTAACAAAAGCATCAAATTCCTTTAATGCTTTATCCTGTACCTGTTGCTGCTCGGCGTTACGGCTCTGAAAAGCATTACTACCGGCAGTTTGCTCGTTAAAGCCGAAATTCACCGGGCGGATCATTAATATGGTGGAAATGGTTTGTTTGTTAGTCATTGGTCATTTGTCATCAGGTCATTGGCTATTTGGCATTGATCATTCGGCACTTTTAATTCATCAGGTATATTTCAATGACCCAATGTCCAATGCCTATAATACTTTGTCTCTCAAAAGCGGCATGCTCATACAATGAAAACCGCCGCGTGCGCGTGACAATTCTGCCGAAGGCATCAGTATCAGGGTATCCTTCATATCTTTTGGCTCAAGCTCGCCGTTCTCAAATTTTTGCAACAGGTCGGTAACCTTTATCGCTTCAAAGCCTTTCTTTTTAAAAGCCTCTACGGTTTTGTCATTGCGGTCGTATCCTAAAACCACGCCTTCTTTTAACGCCAGCAGGTTGCAGGAATCAGTCCATTGCTCGCGCGCATCGAACGGGAACTTATCATTACCCGAATAGATGAACTTTGTTTTTTTGCCACTTTGCAGGTCGTTTTCGCTGATGTCGCTTAACAACGCCTCAAGCGTTTTAAATACCCTGGGTTTGGTTTTGCCTTTTTCAAATTGGGCTATCTCGGTTTTATCCTTTGATTTCTTTTCGGCAAACCATTTCACTACATCGGCTTCCGGTTCTTCGCCCTCCAGCGCGGAAAGCGAGCCCAGCATTACCCACACATTCCGTTTTACCTGGGTGAAAATGGTATCGATATGCATGTAATCGCGCTTATGCGGTATCTTGACGATGGTCACTTTCTTCACTACGTCATTTTCAAACAACAACTTCATCGCCTCATTTGCCCCGCTGAACGAGGTACGCTCACTGCAGCCGATGATCACATGATTTGGGCTAACCATCATTACGTCGCCTCCTTCCAGCGTTGTTTTTTCATCCTGCTCCTCGCCAGGGCGCAGGAAATGGTGCACGGTCTCTGGTATCTCCAATATATTATTACGATAGTTTGCAAACAGCGGATGATTAAAGAAAATATACCGGGCCAGCAAAGTCTCCCGTGAACGAGCCTTTTTAGCAGGTTTATTCAGCAGCATAAAGTTATTAATGGCGATGCCGATGTCTCGCGAAAAGATCAGGTTAGGGATGGGGGCAAAGATCATTTCGTCGTTTCCTAACGAGCCGGATATAAATATTTTGGCTAATTCAACCGGATCGGTATCGATCAGTTTTAACTGCAAACGGTAGGTACAGGCCTCGATAGCGCACACGGATGCAACCAATTTTTTACGGATATCATCTTCCTTTAAAATATCAGCAAGCAATGACTGTATCTCGACTACTTTATTTGAGGCGTGAAAATCCGCATTGTCAGGTTTGAAAAAAGAGCGGTCGCTTTCCTTCGAATTAATTTGAGAAAGCTTACCTTTTATCTTTTCCGGGTCGAGAAAATACATCAGCAGCTTCACATAATAATCATATTCGTTGCGGCGCATGGTATCCAGGTGTACAATATCTTCAAACAGCCAGTCCTGGGCTTTAGAGGGTACAACTTTTCCCAGGCCGCTGTCGGGGCTATGGATCAGCAGGCAGCGCAGATCGCCAATTTCGGATGTTACATCGATCTTAAATTCGTTTTTGCTTTTGGTCATAAAGGTAATAATCGGCTACAAAGCTACCTTATTTAGTGTCAAGAGCAAAGAATCAGGGGCCAAGATGAACCTGAAATGGGTTTAAACGATTTAAACCGACTTTTTTTGTTTACTTAACTCTTGTTTCTTGACTCTTGATTCAATTAACTAATTTTGCGCGATGAATTTTATTACCGAAGCCGTTGTTAAAGCTGTAAAAACACTCTACCAAACTGATGTAAACCCTGCTGAAATAAACCTGCAGGAAACCCGGAAGGAGTTTGAAGGGCAGGTTACCTTAGTTACTTTTCCATTTACCAAAGTGTCGCGTAAATCGCCCGAGCAAACCGGGATGGAAATAGGGGAGTTTCTCAAAAGCGAAGTTTCTGAAATATCAGCCTTTAACGTTATCAAAGGGTTTCTGAATATTTCTTTGGCGGACTCTTTTTGGCTCAATAAATTTTATACCGAAATACTGACCGACGATTTTGCCAGTTTCAAACCTAACGGCCAAAAGGTAATGGTGGAATACTCTTCCCCCAACACCAATAAGCCATTGCATTTGGGCCATGTGCGTAATAATTTGCTGGGTTATTCGGTTGCAAAAATATTGGAAGCCGCCGGTTACGAGGTGATCAAGGCCAACCTGGTTAACGACAGGGGTATCCATATCTGCAAATCCATGCTGGCATGGCAAAAATATGGGAATGGCGAAACGCCGGAATCGTCCGGATTGAAGGGCGACCACCTGGTGGGTAAATACTATGTGTTGTTCGACAAAGAATACAAAAAACAAATTGACGAGCTAAAAACTACCGGGCAAACCGAAGAAGATGCCAAAAAGAATGCCCCAATAATAAAGGAAGCCCAGCAAATGCTTCAACAATGGGAGGCAGGGGATACAGAAGTCATCAGTCTTTGGAAAACCATGAACAACTGGGTGTACGCCGGCTTTGGCGAAACCTATAAACGGCTTGGGGTGGAGTTCGACAAATTCTATTACGAATCCAACACCTATTTATTAGGGAAAGATATAGTTGACGAAGGGTTAGCCAAAGGCGTATTATTTAAAAAGGAAGACGGTTCGGTCTGGATAGACCTGACCGCTGATGGGCTCGATCAAAAGCTGCTATTGCGTTCGGACGGCACGTCGGTTTATATGACACAGGATCTGGGGACCGCACAGCTTAAATACGATGATTTCGGTATGGATGAATCCATCTATGTTGTTGGTAATGAGCAAGATTATCATTTTAAAGTCCTGTTCCTCATTCTCGAAAAATTAGGTAAAAGCTGGGCCAAAGGGTTATACCATTTGTCCTATGGTATGGTCGACCTGCCTTCGGGGAAAATGAAATCGCGCGAAGGGACGGTGGTTGATGCAGATGACCTGATTGATGAGATGGAAACTACCGCTAAAGAGCAAACCGAGGCATTAGGTAAAGTGGAGGGTTTCGGCGAAGCCGAAAAATCGGAACTTTATCATACCATCGGTATAGGCGCCTTAAAATATTTCCTGCTGAAAGTGGACCCTAAAAAGCGCCTTTTGTTCGATCCTAATGAGTCTGTTGATTTCCAGGGACATACAGGCCCTTTCATACAATATACCCATGCCAGGATACGCTCTGTGTTGAGCAGGGCGGGAGAGCTGAGTACGGCAAAATCTGCCAATGCATTGTTCACGGAAGAAAGAGAGCTGATATTGATACTGGATCAATTTCCAGAAATTATCGGGGCTGCCGCCAGGGGCCATAACCCTGCTGCAATTGCTAATTACGTGTACGAAGTAGCAAAAGCATTCAACAAATTTTATCACGAACGATCAATATTGCAGGCTGAAGATCAATTGACTAAACAATTCCGTTTGCAACTTTCAGCGGCATCAGCCAAGGTGATCAAAAAAGGAATGGGATTATTAGGGATAGAAGTACCGGAGAGAATGTAGTCTTAACGTGCAAATGTGCGGATATGCAGATTTCAAATTCAAATCATCTGCACATTCGCACATTTTCTTAATCTGCACATTCAATAATTTATCTATGCCAATGGCCGCGGTGCCACCTGTAACCACGGTTGGTATGTTCCCAAGTACCGGCTACGTAGGTGCGCCCTGAACGGGCCCTTGCCCAGTGACCCCGCGAGTGCACATAATGGCCGCCGCTATACACCCAATCGCCTTCTATCCATACGGCCCCGGCATAAGGCGGGGCGGGTCTTTCATAAACAACATCCGCCGGTTGGTCGGATACGTAATATTCCCCTGCACATGACGACAGGGCAAGGGCGCCGCCTAAAGCCGCAAGCACCCCCAGTTTTGATAGTGTTTTCATTTGTATTATGTTTTTATAAGTATTAGAACTTTGACAAATGAGAACCTGAAAAGTTTAATATTTCTTAATGCCTGAACTTATCAGCAACCAGTATATCCTTACTGCCCTGGGTATATTTATAGAAACCACTGCCCGATTTTACACCCCAATGCCCGGCTGTAACCATATTTACCAGCAGCGGGCACGGTGCATACTTCTGATTGCCGAAACCGTCATAAAGTACCCGCAAAACAGCCAGGCAAACATCCAGGCCGATAAAGTCGGCCAGTTGCAGTGGGCCCATGGGGTGGGCCATTCCCAATTTCATCACGGTATCTATTTCGTGTACGCCGGCCACACCTTCAAATAAAGTATGAACAGCTTCATTTATCATCGGCATCAGGATACGGTTAGCCACAAAGCCGGGATAATCATTTACCTCAACCGGGGCCTTTCCTAACTGGCGGGATAATTCCATAATTGTGTTGGTAACCTCATCGCTGGTGGCGTAGCCGCGTATTACTTCCACCAGTTTCATCACCGGTACCGGGTTCATAAAGTGCATGCCTATAACCCGCGACGGGTCTTTAGTAACCGCAGCGATTTGGGTGATGGATATAGATGAAGTATTGGATGCCAATATAGCTTCCGATTTGCAAATGCTGCTCAGGTCTTTAAATAGTTTCAGCTTGATCTCGCGATTCTCAGTCGCGGCCTCAACAACCAGGTCGGCACTGGCGGCGCCGGTTTCAAGATCGGTATGAGTAGTAATGTTGGCAAGCGTGGCCGATTTTGCAGCTTCATCTATAGTGCCTTTATTCACTTGCCGGTCGAGATTATTAGCAATGGTTTGTAAGGCTTTTTTTAATGCGTCCTCGCTTATATCGACTAATGATACCTTAAATCCATATTGGGCAAAGGTATGCGCTATGCCGTTTCCCATTGTGCCGGAGCCAATTACTGTAATATTCTTCATGAAATGGTTTAAATAACTGAATACACGAAGGTGGGGCAAATTCTTTATTTCGCAAAATAATTATAGGCTGATATGAGCACCGGCATTCACTATCATTTTTTTGTCTAAAACCGGGTAGTCGGGGATATGGCCTAATAAATTGATGCCGGTATATTGCAAAATAAAATCTTTGGTGTAACTATCCTCCGGGCCATTAAAGATGATACCCTTTATCGGGATATTGTATTGTTTTAAGGCTTTTATAGATAACAGGGTATGGTTAATACTGCCCAGGTAGTTTTTAGAAACAAGAATAACTTCGATGTTAAGTTCTTTGATCAGGTCTATCATCAGGAACTGGTTATTCAAGGGTACCATCAAGCCTCCGGCGCCTTCGACAATAAGCGCATTACAGGTTTCGGGCAAAATGAATTTATGAGGATCAATAACAATTCCATCCAGGTCGGCTGATTTATGCGGCGAAAATGGTTGAGTTAGCTGGTATGCTTCAGGGAATATTTTTGTAACTGTATTTGAAATAAGATTTTTTACTTTGATCGAATCACTATTATCCAGGTCGCCCGACTGAACTGGTTTCCAGTAATCGGCCCTCAGTTTTTCTACCAATACAGCAGACACAACAGTTTTACCGATCTCGGTCCCTATTCCTGTTACAAAAAAGCTGTTTTTATCCGGCATAAGTATAGTTATTAATGGTGTTCGCCAGTAAAGTTACTTCATCGGCGGTATTAAACGCATGAAGACAAATGCGCAACCTTTCTGATTCCTTCGGAACCGTTGGGCTTAGAATTGGCCGGACATCAAGCGCCGAAGCTTGCAGTGCATTTGCCAATGCTTTTGTGTTATCGTTGTTTCCCACAATAAGGCATTGTATTGCGCTTTCGCTATCAATTAATGTTAACTTGCTATCAAACATCAATTCCCTGAAATAGCTAATATTATTTCTAAGTCTTTCCCTCTCGTCAGTTGATCCGGCCAATAAACGGTATGCCATTTTTATCGCGGCGAACTGGTGGAAAGATGCCGCTGTGGTATATATGAACGACCGTGAGAAATTGATAAGGTATTCGCGCAGCAAATTACCCCCCAATATAATTGCGCCATGGCAGCCCAACGCCTTACCGAAGGTGACAATTCTGGCAAAAACTTTATCCTCCAAACCAAGTTCACAGATCAGCCCCTTTTTGTATAAGCCTACGGCGTGGGCCTCATCCACAATCAAATGCGCACTATACTTTTCAATCAGGTTTGCTATATCTTTTAAAGGCGGCGTATCACCATCCATCGAGTACACACTTTCGGCAACCACATAACAGCTACCTTTCGCATGTTTTAACTTCTCTTCAAGGCTGGTAGGATCATTGTGGCGAAAACTATAGCGGTTCGCGAAGCTCAGCCTTGCGCCGTCAATGATGGAGGCATGAGCCAGTTCATCCATAATAATGGTATCACCTTTTTGGGGCAGGGAAGAAAACAAGCCCAGGTTGGCGTCGTAACCGGAATTATAGATCAATCCTGCCTCCGCGTTATGGAATTTTGCTATTTGTCGTTCGATGTCTTCGATATAGGAAGAATTTCCGGAGATCAGCCTTGAGCCTGTTGAGCCGATAAACTTGTCATTATTCTCCTCCAGTTCCCTATTAATCAGCGCTTTGAGAGCAGACGACCGTGCGAAGCCCAGGTAATCATTCGAACAAAAATCCACCAGGCTGTTGTCCGGCTTGAGTATCCGGTATGAACCGTCAGTTCTTCGCTGGTCAAGTTTGTCCTTAATGAATTTTTCAGCAGGCTTCAAGTAATGAAATTTCTGCTAAAATAGAAAAAGCGGCGCAGAGCCGCTTTCTTTAATGTCAAATTTTACGGATGGTTTAGTTACCACCGCCACCACCACCCTGCATACGGGCGCGCATTTCTTCCATCATTTTTTGGTAAGCAGTTTGCTGTTCTGGCGTCAAAATAGCTTTAACCTTGTCATTTGTCTCTTTCATCAAAGGCATCATCGCCGACCTCATTGCATCCCTGTCGCCATTAGCCGCCGTCCTTATGCTATCCCTTTTTACGGCCTGCGCCTTGTAAATAGCTGTTATTTTGGCTGTCTGATCGTCATTTAGCTTCAACTGGGTCTGCAAATTTTTTGCCCTGTCCTCGGGGCTCATTCTTCCGCCGCCACCTTGTGCACGGCTAACTGCTGATATACCAAGCAGGATACAGCATACTAACAGAAATTTCTTCATCATTTTCAATTTTAGATGTTTTTGATCTTTTGATAAAGTTAAATCCTATTAGTTTAATTGCATCCGTGTAACTTAATTGTTGCCTTGACCCAACTTGGAGATGGATCGCTGCATCTGCGCCATCATGGCTGTCAGGCTTTCCATCGTAGGTTCAGGAGCCGGCTCCGGTAACTGTGTCGAAATATATCCCCTGGCTTTCCATAGCTCCAGTATATCCTCACCGCTTATTTCGTAAGGTTCATAAACAGGGTTATCCGATATTAATTTTAGTTTTTTCTGCTCCTTAAATTTGCCGGTTACGCGTTTGTACACCACACCATCGCTTTTGGATACCACCACATAGGTATCGCCCGATTTCAGGTCGCCCCAGTTTTCCAGGTATTCACCTATAATAATAGAACCGGAAGGTAAGGGCAACATCGAGTCGCCTTTGATCTCGAAGGCGCGGA
>Ga0310811_10000582_pt1 | contig 46880 bp, 79 predicted proteins | sample YCmetagenome_FD_207642 | JGI IMG/M metagenome (GOLD analysis project Ga0310811, IMG submission 207642) | Soil microbial communities from experimental microcosm in Duke University, North Carolina, United States - YC | ecosystem: Engineered > Artificial ecosystem > Soil microcosm > Unclassified ...
ACTCTACGACCCGCCGGCAAAATTCAGGAGCTGGTAATGGACAGCACACTTCTGGAAACGCAAGCTTCGCAACAGGCGCATCCCCTGCCGTACGAACTGATGCAGCAAAGTACGCGACTCGCCACGCTGGCGGTAAGCGCATTGATCGACGAAGTCACGCTGACACCCAAACCGGGGCTGGTCGATCTGCGCGGCCGCGGCGCGCATCGCGATCTCGATTGGACCTTGATGTGCGATTCCGCCGGCGCGCTGCATTCCACCTTCCAGGCAATGGCAATTGCCGGCGCGACGATCAATGATCCGCAGGCATTGCGCGAAGAGCTAGGCCACATCGGCCGCGAAGGCGAAGCGGCAATGCTGCGTACGACCGCGGGCGTCAACACGCATCGCGGTGCGATTTGGACGCTCGGCCTGCTGGTAGCGGCTACAGCACAGGATGAAGACACGGTTGAGAGCATTGCGGTACGTGCGGCAGCCATTGCGCGCAGAACCGATCACCATGCGCCCGCCGCCACCGGCAACAAGGGTGAACTGGCGTGTCTGACCTATCGTGTCGGCGGCGCGCGCGGTCAGGCGATGGCCGGCTTTCCACATGTGATTGGTATCGCACTGCCCTGTCTGCGCGCTGCACGTCAGCGCGGTGTCGACGAAGACCATGCGCGACTGGATGCCTTGCTCGCCGTGATCGCACAGCTGGACGATACATGCATCCTGTCACGCGGCGGCATGCCCGCATTGCGGGCGATGCAGCACGGCGCGCAGGTGACATTACAAGCAAATGATCCGACGCAGCGTGAATCCTTGTTGCGCCAACTGGAGCGTCAAGCGCTGACGCTCGGCGTCTCTCCCGGCGGCGCCGCGGACATGCTTGCGGCAACCTTGTTCCTGGACAGTCTGGCGTTGACACAGCCGGCAAATCAAGAAGGGAAAGTCCGAGCATGGAAAGAATGACTTACGAATACGACGCCGGTGCTCCCGCGCCGCGTCGTGCGCTGGCCGGCGTGGTCGGCTCCGGCGATCTGGAAGTGTTATTGGAACCGCTGCCGGCCGGCCGCAGCACCATTGTCATCACCACCTCGGTGAACGGCATGGGCCGCAGATGGGAATCGCTGCTGACGCGTATGTTCGCGGATGCATCGCTGCCGGCGGCGCGCATTGAAATCAACGATTGCGGTGCGACGCCGGGCGTCGTCCGCCTGCGCATCGAGCAGGCATTCGAGGAGGCGGCACGTCCATGAACGACAGCCAACAACTGCTGCAACGTGCCAGCTTCATCGAGCTCAATGCACGCGAGCGCGCACACGCGTTGCTCGACCAGGGGTCCGCACGAGAACTACTCGGTCCATTCGATCGCATCAAGTCGCCATGGCTTGAAATGCAGGGCGTGACCGCACAGGCAGATGACGGCGTCGTGCTGCTGAAAGGCTTGATCGCCGGCCAGTCCGCCATCGTGGCGGCAATCGAAGGCGCATACCAAGGTGGCAGCATGGGCGAAGTCGGCGGCGCGAAGATCGCGGCGGCGCTCGAACTGGCAGCCGAAGACAATCGCCAGGGAATCCCGACCTGTGCGCTGATCCTGTTTGAAACCGGCGGCGTGCGCCTGCAGGAAGCCAATCTCGGCCTCGCCGCGATTGCCGACATCCATGCCGCCATCGTCGATCTGCGTCGCTATCAGCCGGTCATAGGAATCAGCGCCGGCACGGTCGGCTGCTACGGCGGCATGTCGATCGCCGCCGGCCTGTGCAGTTATCTGGTGATGACCCGTGAAGCACGCCTCGGTCTCAACGGCCCAGCCGTCATCGAACAGGAAGCAGGAGTAGGTGAATTCGATTCGCGCGACCGGCCGCTCATCTGGAGTTTCACCGGCGGCCAGCAGCGTTATGACACCGGCTTGGTTGATGCCTATGTTGCTGACGATGTCGCCGACGTGCGGGCGACGGTCCATGACTTGCTGAAACGCGGATTGCCACAGCAAAACCGCAGTGCGCTGCACGACGGCTTTCTGGCGCGTCTGGCTGAGATCGACACCGCCACGCAAGTCACCCCGCAGCAGGTGTGCGCCATTTACGCGAAGGGATTTGGAGCATGACGACCGCTCCCACCTCAGAACGCGGGTCTATCTGGCTCGCCGCGCTCACCGGCAATGCACCGCTGCATACGGGCTATTCCGCCGCATTGCGCGTGTGCCATGCCCCGCTCGCCGGTGTCACCGCACTCTATGTTTGCGTGGTGCCCGACCCCGCCAATCGCTTTCCGCGCGCGCGCAACGGCGAAACCGGTTTGGTCGAAGGATGGGAGATCGCACGGGCTGTGCAGCGACAGATAGCCGCCGACCGTGGCCGAGATAGCAAGATGCCGATTGTCGCCGTGATCGACGTTCCCAGCCAGGCTTACGGCCGGCGCGAGGAGGCATTCGGCATCCATCAGGCACTGGCCGCCGCAGCCGCGGCTTATGCCGAAGCGCGGCTGGCCGGGCATCCCGTAATCGGACTACTTGTCGGCAAGGCGATTTCCGGCGCCTTTCTCGCGCACGGTTATCAGGCCAACCGCTTGATCGCGATCCGCGACGAACAGGTGCAGGTCCATGCGATGGGAAAGGAGTCAGCAGCACGCATCACGATGCGCTCGGTCGATGCGCTGGAAGAACTGGCATCAAAAATTCCGCCGATGGCTTACGACATCGACAGCTTCGCTTCGCTCGGTCTGTTATGGCGTACCCTCGAACTGCAGAATCCAGATGCGCCGGCAGGCGCCGATCTGGCCAGCATGCAAAGGGCTGTCGAAGAAGCGCTTGCCGACATTCTCGCCAGCGCCGACCGCAGCCTGCATGACAGGCTAGGTGCAAAAAACAGGCTAGCCACGGTCAAGGTGCGCAAATTGCTGCACGAGCAGTGGCATCAAGACGTGTCGCAGTCGACACGGAAAACGGAGACAACGTGAACAAGACCTCCTACCGCATCGGGCAGATCGTACCGAGTTCCAACACGACGATGGAAACCGAAATTCCGGCCATGCTGCGCGCACGCGAAGCGATTGCGCCGGAACGTTTTACCTTCCACTCAAGCCGCATGCGCATGAAGGAAGTGACCAAGGAACAGCTCGCGGCGATGGATCGCGATTCGGACCGCTGCGCGCTGGAGTTGTCGGACGCACGCGTTGATGTGATGGGTTATGCGTGTCTGGTCGCCATCATGAGCATGGGCAAAGGTTATCACCGTGTGTCGCAGGAACGCCTGCATCAGGTCACCGCCGGTAACGGTGCGCCGACGCCCGTCGTCACCAGTGCCGGTGCGCTGATTCATGGCCTGCAGACAATGGGGGCGAAGAAAATCTCACTGCTGGCGCCGTACATGAAGCCGCTGACAAAATTGGTAATCGATTACATCGAAGACGAAGGGATTGAAGTCGTCGACAGTATTTCGCTGGAGATTCCAGACAACCTGGAAGTCGGCGCGCGCGATCCGATGGCGCCGGTGGAGATCGTGCGCAAGCTCAATACAAGCGGCGTCGACGCCATCGTATTGTCGGCTTGCGTGCAGATGCCATCACTGCCCGGCATACAAATCGTGGAGGATCGCACCGGATTGCCGGTAGTTTCCTCATCGGTCTGCACTACGTTCCAGATGCTGCAGAAGCTTGGGCTCAAAACCGTCGTGCCGGGTGCGGGGATGCTTTTATCCGGCAAATATTCATCCAACCAATAGCGTCAGCAGTCGCAACCCGTTGCATTAACCAACATAACAGGAGACACATCATGCCTATCACCCGACGTCGCATTCTTGCCGGCTCGCTGGCTTCCCTGCCCTTCGCACTGACCGGTATTCCGGTCTTCGGCCAGGAAGTCACCAAGCTCAAGATTTCACACCAGTTCCCCGGCGGTACCATCACGCAAGGCGATTTTCGCGATCGTCTGTGCCGCAAGTTTGCGGCCGAAGTGGAAAAGCGCTCGAACGGGAAAATGAAATTCGAGATCTATCCGGGTTCGTCGCTGATGAAGGTCAACGCGCAGTTCAGCGCATTGCGCAAAGGCGCACTCGACATGACCCTGCTGCCCTTGCCATACGCCGGTGGCGAGGTGCCTGAATTGAACATCGCGCTGATGCCGGGACTGGTTACCAGCTATGAACAGGGATTGCGCTGGAAAGATGCTGAAATCGGCAAGGCCTTGAGCCAATTGCTGGCGGATAAGGGACTGATCATCGTAACCTGGGTGTGGCAGGCAGGCGGCGCCGCCAGCCGCGAGAAAGCGCTCGTGGTTCCGGAAGATGCCAAGGGCATGAAGATCCGCGGCGGCAGCCGGGAAATGGACATGGTGTTCAAGGCGGCCGGCGCCTCCACGCTGTCGCTGCCTTCCAGCGAAGCCTATGCCGCCATGCAGACCGGCGCGGCGGATGCCGTCGTCACCTCTTCGACCAGCCTGATCTCGTTCCGTCTGGAAGAAGTATCCAAGCACCTGACCACCAGCAAGGTCGGTAAATCGTACTGGTTCATGCTGGAGCCACTGCTGATGTCCAAAGCGGTGTTCGACAAGCTGCCGAAGGACCAGCAAAAATTGATCATGACGGTGGGTGCCGAGATGGAAAAATTCGGCATGGAAGAAGCTAAGGGCGACGATATCGCGGTTGCCGAGCACTATGCGAAGGCCGGTGCAGCAATTCATGAAATGACCGACGACGCACTGAAAAAATGGATTGCCATCGCCAAGGACACGGCATGGAAAGATTACGCTGGCCGTTCGGAGAACTGCGCACGCCTGCTGAAACTGGCGCAGCAAGTCACATGAGCCATCAGGCCATCGATGCACAGCTGACGCTCCAGCTCGATCCGCGCCGTAATCCGGTGCTATCGCGGCTGGAGCGCGCCATGCTCACGCTTAATCGGCTCATCGTGATTCCATGCATGGTGGCGATGGTAGCGGCGGCCTGCGTGCTGACGTATAGCGTGGTGACGCGCTATTTCCTCAAAATGTCGACCGACTGGCAGGATGAAACCGCGGTGTTCCTGCTGATCGGCGCCACGTTCCTCAGCGGCGCCTATGTGCAGACGTATCGCGGCCACATCGGCATCGAGGCAATCGCCGGCCTGCTGTCGCCGCGCGTCAACCGCTGGCGCATGCTGGTAGTCGATCTTCTCTCACTGCTGTTCTGCGCATTCTTTTCATGGAAATCGTGGACGCTGTTGCATGAAGCATGGGTCGACGGGCAGATCACGAACTCGACATGGGGGCCGCCGCTGTGGATTCCCTATCTGTTAATGGCAAGCGGCATGACGCTGATCTGCCTGCAAATGCTTTGCGGTCTGGCGATCGAACTATTCGCCGACAAGACGGCAACGCCGGTCGAGGGCGGCGAACACGCAAAATGGCTGGGCGATTGATGCTCCATCCTCCTCGCGCTCGTCCTTCCCCTTTAAGACGAGCTGCCATTCGTATCAATTCGTACCAGCAAGATGACGGCCGGAACAGGCATCCATCATTAAAAGAGAGACATCGATGAGTTCAACAGTAATTGGTTCCCTGTACGGCATCGTGACCTTGGTCGTCATGTTTTCCGGCATGCCGATCGCATTTGGGCTCGGTCTGGTCGCCGTCGTCTTCATGTACTTCTTCATGCCGGGCGCGTCGCTCGATACCGTCACGCAGAACGTGTATGAGGAAATGGCCAGTATCACGCTGCTCGCTATTCCGCTTTTTATCCTGAAAGGAGCGGCCATCGGCAAATCGCGTGCCGGCCAGGATTTGTATTCGGCGTTGCACGCCTGGATGCACAAGGTACCAGGCGGACTCGGCATCGCCAATATCTTTGCCTGTGCCTTGTTCGCCGCCATGGCGGGATCGAGTCCCGCCACCTGCTCCGCCATCGGCAGCGCCGGTATCCCGGAGATGCGCCGCCGCGGTTATTCGCCAGGATTCGCAGCCGGCATCATCGCCGCCGGCGGTACGCTCGGTATCCTGCTGCCGCCGTCGATCGTGATGATCCTGTATGCCGTTGCTGCCGAACAATCGCTGGGCCGCCTGTTCCTCGCCGGCATTGGTCCGGGCCTGCTGCTGGTGGTGCTGTTTTCTGCGTATGCGGTCTACCGCTATCGTCATGAATACAAGGACGCACTCGCCGCACATGCGGCGGGCGGCGAGAAGTCGGCCTATCTGGACGAGCATCGCTACACGCTGAAAGAGAAGATGGAAATGCTGCCGCGCGTGGGCCCGTTCGTGGTGCTGCTGATCGGCGTGATGATCGCACTGTACGGTGGCTATGCCACGCCGTCTGAAACGGCCGGCCTGGGCGGCATGCTTGCGCTGGGACTGGTCGCCGTGATCTACGGCTTGTGGCGCCCGAGCCAGGTGCGACCGATCCTGAACAGCACTCTGAAGGAATCGACGATGCTGATGTTCATCATCGGCATGTCGCTGCTGTATTCGTACGTGATGAGCTACTTGCACATCAGTCAGTCGACGGCGGAATGGATTGTTTCATTGCACCTGTCGAAATGGGTGCTGCTGTGCGCGATTCTTTTCTTCGTCATCGTGCTGGGATTTTTCCTGCCGCCGGTCAGCATCATCCTAATGACCGCACCCATCATCCTGCCGCCGCTGAAAGCAGCCGGCTTCGATCTGATCTGGTTCGGCGTGGCGATGACGATCGTGATGGAAATGGGCCTGATCCATCCGCCGGTGGGGCTGAATATTTTCGTGATCAAGAACATCGCGTCGGATATTTCGCTGCACGATATCGTCTGGGGCGTCATGCCCTTCGTCGTGCTGATGTTCTTTGCCGTCTTCCTGCTGTGTGTCTTCCCTGCCATTGCAACCTGGCTGCCCGATCTCATCATGGGTGTGCCGCTCCGCTAAACGCGGACATGGACACGAGACAGAATGCTATCGACGGCAACCGCACAACTTGTACCGAGGCATCCGCGTCCGCACGATTTGCTGTGGCTCACGAACGCCGACATGGTGGTGCCGCTGGCACCGCTGCCGTTGCCGTCCTGGGCAAGCGCCGACTGGATTTTAGAAGCGCCTGTCGTCGTGCGGCGGCAGACGATGGACACCTCGACATTGTTGCCGGTCGGTCTGCGCGGACGCGAACGCAATCAGCGCTTGGCCGCCTGCGTGCCGCACGCCTCGGTGGCGCGCTGCGTATCGCCCGAAATGCTGGCGCAACGGCGAACGGATACTCCTGCGAACGGTATTGCCGCGTTGGAAACGCTTGCGGGATTGCGCCCCCTGCTGGATGACATCGGTCTGCCATGGGGACCAACTGGCGGTGTAGGTTTCATGCTCGCGACAGGACTGCCGGTATTACGTGTGCAAAGCGACCTCGATCTCGTGCTGCGCGCGCCATCACCGCTCGACCATCGACAGACAACGCTGTTGTCCCGACTGATGAACCGCACTACCTGCCGCATCGACCTGCAAATCGATACTGGTTTTGGTGGCTTCTCGTTCGCCGAATGGCTGGCCGGCCGCGACCGCGTTCTGCTCAAAACAGATGTCGGCCCCTTGCTGACGCACGATCCCTGGCAAGCCAAGGCACAGGCGGTATGAGCGTGCTATTCACTTTTCCGGGGCAAGGCTCGCAACGCACCGGCATGCTGCATGTTCTGCCCGAGCACACCGAGACACAACGCACGCTGGAACAGGCGACCGAGATTCTCCAATGCGATCCTCTGCAGCTCGACACGCCAGCCGCGCTTTCTGCAAGTCAGTCGGTGCAACTCTGCCTGTTGATTGCGGGCGTCGCAATGACACGCGTATTCGCGGCATATGGCGTTCATGCGGACATGGTCGCCGGGCTGTCGATTGGCGCCTATCCGGCCGCCGTAGCCGCTGGCAGTCTTTCATATGAGGATGCGCTGCATCTCGTTGCACTACGCGGTCGCATCATGGATGCGCGCTATCCAGCCGGCTACGGCATGACCGCGATTGTCGGCCTGGATCGCATGCAGCTTGAGCCCCTGATCGCTCGCGTCCATGCCGATGGCATGCCGGTCTACCTGGCCAATCTGAACGCGCGAAGACAATTGGTCGTTTCAGGCAGTGAAGAAGGTATGCGCGCCGTCGTGCAACTGGCAATCGCCGCCGGCGCAAGCAAGGCCGAACGACTGGCCGTGCGCGTTCCATCGCATTGCCCGTTGTTCGATGAAGAGGCAAGCATCATGCAACAGGCTTTCTCCGATATCGAGGTTCGGCGTCCGCTCCTGACCTACTTGAGCGGTAGCACAGCACGTGCAATGTACGATCCGGCGCAGATCGCCGGCGACCTCGCGTGCAATCTCACGCGCCAGGTGCATTGGCACGATACGATGCAATTGGCATGGGAGCGCGGCGCACGCCTGGCAGTGGAAATGCCAAGCAATACGGTACTGACGGGACTCGCGCAGTCCATTTTTGGCGAGGGCCGCGCGATCGCCTGCGAAGGCAGTCGACTGGAAACGCTGCTGACGCTCATTGCGCGCGAGCAGAAGGCGCTATGAACAGCGTGCCGTGCGACGAAGAATTGCGTGAATCGGGAGTGGTGCCCGGAACCGGAAACATCATGCTAGCACTGGCGCGGCCTGTAGGCTTTTGTGGGTGAATTTTGGGGAATCCCATGCGTCCTATTACTTCTTCTCCGCCGCCTTTCTCGCCATCTCCTTGTCGTATTCCTTGGCCTTTTCAGCCAGATCGATCGACACCCATTCCGGATAATCTCGCGCCAGGATAACGACGTGCCATGTTTGGGCAACGGAAATTTTGGAATGGTCGTCAAAATAAAAGCCGGAAACGCGCATCCAGTCGCGATCCATGATGACAATGGATGCATCCCATACATACGGCAGAATTGGCTCGCCCATGCCGCCGGCCTCGATTGGGAGCGTAAGTTGCGCTCTTCTCATCGTCCGGTGGAATACTTCGTGGTTGCACGGTTCCAGCCTAAAGGTTCCCTCGTGCCACTGCTTTTGCGTGCGCCCAATCCGGTAATTCGGCACCAACATACCGTTTTCCCATAGCTCTGTAACTCGACAATACATGCTGCACCTATACTGTATGGATGTACAGTATAGGCGAACTCGCCCGATCCGTTAAAGTCCCATCGAAAACGGGGGATTTATGTGTGGTCGAATTTCACAGCACCAAGACATCATTGACTACTACAAGGGGCTCGGCCTGCCGCCTATTGAGATCGAGGATAAGGTGGGGCCACCGCGCCGGTTCAACGTATCGCCGGGAACGAATGTCATGGCAATTCACAGCTTAGGAGACGCCATAAGGGCCGATGCGATCCGTTGGGGCTATCACACCAAATGGGCAAAGGAGAAGAAGATCCCTCCAGCGGTGAACGCCACGATTGAGAAGGCGAAGACGGGGTATTGGGCGGGATTGTGGAAGACGGGCCGGGCTATTGTTCCAGCGGATGGATGGTATGAGTGGACTGGCGAAAAGGGAGACAAACAGCCATGGTTCATCAAACACAAGTCCGGCGGCTCGATCTACATTGCGGCGCTGACGGGGTACAGACCGAGCGCCGAGGGCGAGCAGCCTCATGGCGGCATGGCGCTTGTGACGACCGAATCAGCGGGCGGCATGCTCGATGTCCACGACCGCAGGCCGATCGTACTCACAGCAGAAGACGCCAAGATATGGATCGATCTGTCGTGGTCAGCAGAACAGATGCTGGAGCTAGTCCGCGCGTCTGCCCTGCCTCCTGATGCTTTCGAGTGGTACAAGGTGACACGAGATGTCAATAAGTCCGGGAATCAATCACCGGCAATGGTGGAGCCTTTAGCCGTCTCTGAGTGAAGCATCTTCAGTACCGTTTCTGCGGCCTCTGCTGAAGGCTTGGCGTCTATCAACAGGCAATAGACCATCTCGCCCGTCTTCTTTCCGCAATCGCATACCGCCTGGACGGTGGACCATCCTACGGCCGCATGACGGAAGATGAGGTAGGTGTGGCAATCCACCATTTTTTCTTGCATACCACGCATTCCTTTTGTGTAATTGGTCACAACCGCCCCACTCGACGCTAAAATCCGGCAAAATCACAGCCGGCTTCAATCACTCAGCGCAACAATGCATAACTACAAAGCGTTATTGGTCATCGCCCTGCTATTAGCTGGTTGCGGGAAAGGCGACAAAGGTGCTGCACTACATCCCAACGACCTTCCGGTTGCATTCGCCCTTGTCGACAATGTGTCGCAACGCCTTGAACCGCTAGATCGCAAGGCGAGACCTCTGCCGAACGTATTGGTCATTAAGCCAGGTACTTATTCCATTGATGGGCAGACGTACCATCTCAAAGAAGGGCTATTCCGCCTGTTCCGCCCCGGTCATAGCGGTGAGCAGCGCATTGTTTACCAGCACGATAAAAAGCTGCTTCTGGAATCACTGACGTGGATAAAGTCGCATGGGGACATCAACGACGACCTGTTTCTGGAACAGCTCCTGTCGCGAGCAAAAACTCACAAGCTAGTGATTACCTGCGGAACGACTTCGAAGCTGTTTAAAGAGATTCTGAAAGATGTTGGCATCGAGTCGCGCATCGTCTCTACCGTAACGCTCGAAAAGTTGAACGGCTACGACAACGGCCACACCATGTTGGAAGTAAATGTAGATGGCAAATGGGTGTTGTACGACTTCGATAACAATATCTACTTTTACAAGGGACACCCACTGTCATTTATAGAATTCATTCGGGCGCAAGGCGACTATGATATGAAACCAATATCTAACGCCCCTGTGCTGACGGTAGATCGAGGAAAGGAAGACACCACGTTCTACTCAGAAGCTATTAACAGCAGCCTCAAGGGGTGGATCGCTCGCATAGATGACGTTGGCCTAATAGAGAGCGAGGGATATTTTTATTTCCCCGACATTCCAGAACGTGACCGGGTGGAAAGCTATTCCAATATCTATAAGCCGATGCCGCGAGACGAGTTCATGCGCACGTTTTATCCAGATCAGCACTAATCGTCATTGATCCACGTACTTGTCCTTGAGGTAGTGCAACGGCACCCAGCACTCATCGAATTCCCCGTCGCTGACGTTATGCAGCATCAACACGCCATGCCAGTGTTTATTCCCCTGCGGCCCTAAGTAATCCTGCGGCTCGTCGTAGCATGATCCTGCGATGATGGAAGTGATTTGCTTCCCATCTGCCCGATAGGCAGTAGCACATTGCCGCCCTTGCTGATGTCCTGCGATGCAAGACATATGCTTCTTATTGAGCTGCGCCTGAGCGGTACTTGCCGCTTGTCCTTTGGTGCCTGTGATGAAGAAGTGCGAGAACGCAATACCTTCAATGACTATTACTTCGAGGTATGGAATTACCTCCCAGTCCTTTTCGTATTGCAGATCCTCGATACCAATCGTTCCATCAAGCATCGGCTCATTATTGATCGCCCGCAGGATGCGTTCTTCGTGGTTCCCGAGCGTCAGCACCATGCGCGGCTTGTACTGCTTCTTTCGGTTCCGCTCCCGCTGCGCGTTGTATTCCTTCATGGGGCCGAGCAGAGCAGCCATGCCTTCATGCGCGGCCTGGATGTCGGCCTTGTACCGCCTGCCCTCGAATGACTTTTTGCCCTTGTCGTATGAAGACAGCGATGGCATATCTGCAAAGTCTCCGGCGTGAACAATGACATCGGGCTTCTTGGCTACGATGTACTTGCCGATAGCGCGGAGAAAGGCAAAGTCGTTGCCGGGCTTACATTGAGAGTCGGGGATGAACAGGATTTTCATTGTTCTGGCCCCTTGTATTCGCCGCACCAGTCGTCAGGGCTGACAACTGGATACGTGCAATCAAACTCGGATTCGCCAGCCAGAGGCATAGGTGGGTAACGTCGACAGAAACCAGCGTCCGCTCTACTTTCCATGAGCACGAAGCGGCAGGTCTGACAAGCCTCCGCAATCGTCGGCTTTGCTTTCTTGACCATGTACGCCCTCACTAAAACAAATTTCGTTCCGCCGTCCTGCGCAGCACTAGGCCCCGCAGAACACGGCCACCGCCGCGAATCCACTTCATTATTTCGACCTTTGCAGACTCCCAATCGCCCTCGTTCACGCGCCGGCGTAAGGTCGATTGCCGCAGGCGGCCCGTACCAAGGTTGAAAGCGAAGTCGATCAGAGCGGCGAGGCGTTCCGGCGTTTCGACATGCGGACACAGCTTTAAGACCGCTGGCAGATATACGTTGCAGACCATCCAGTGAAGCAGCGCCTCTGCGCGCTCCTTGGTGATCGCAGCATCATTAAGAGTTACAGCGCGGCCGTCCTCGTAGTACGTTGCCCCGTATCCAATGGAGGGGACGCCGGCAGCGCAAAGGTACGGATGAAGGATTAACCCCTCGAAACGGCGCGCGAGAGATGCGGCAACCTCGATTGCTAATTGCTCGAAGTCGGCTCTCGTCATTTGCCGCGCTTCAGCAGTTGGCGATCAGCGACGAAGATGCCGAGTGCAGCGCCAATGATTGCCCATACCTGATCGTCAATCTTCCAATCAAGTGCGGCGACATAGCGGACGATGAGAAAGATGCAGACTGTGGCCAATGCCGGGCGGATGCTCGCATTCCATGCGTCCACCCATTTGACGCCGGTTATGCGTCCGGTCAATTCGACAGCCGTATTGAATCCCTCTGCCGCTAACTTATCGAGATCGACCTCCCCCTGCACTCGGATCGTCTGCACGCCAAGCCCTGCCTGAGTCTTGATCGCTTCTAAATTGCGCGCTTGCTGCTCGGCGTCCAGTCTGCCTTGCAGCTCCATCCGGGACATTTCTTGTTCGTGATCGATCTTCTTATTGAAGAAGGACATGATTTCACCGAACAGCATGCGGAAGGCATTTCCGCCCAAGAATGAAAGTAACGCAGTAATCATTTGCTCCACCCCTGTCCTTTCAGCGCGAGATAAACCGCCCCTGCAAAGGCAGCCGCCATCAATCCGCCAAACGTCCATTTGCCGAGCTGCGCAAACTTGGCTTCGAGCCATTCACTAATTGCCTCCTTGATGGCCTCTTTCCACACTTCCTTGTCTACGTTCTCGGGCATCACGATTCCTTGGTTCAGTTAAACAAATGGGGTCAGACAAACGCCTGGAAGATGCGGCGATACCATGCTTCGGCGTCCGCTGGGGTATTGAGCGTGCGCTCCCAATACAGGCCCAGGTCGAGAGAACCGGCGCAGTCATTCGTGTATTTGTTGTCATAGTCGAGCTTGACCAGCTCAGGAAATGCGCCGTTGTTCGCAATTGCGGCCATAAAGTCGGCGCAGGAAAGATGCTTGCCGGTCGCGTCCTTGAAATAACAACCGCCGGTCATGTCCCACATGCGCCAATCGGCGCCATGCTTGGTTTCGACGATAAGATGTCCGTCGTCGTAACCATTTGTCGCTTGCAATGTCTTGACATTCAACACGCGCGCCTGCACGCCCAGTTGCGGCATGAGCCAAGCGACCATGCCAGCGATAAATCCACAGCGTGCCGACCATTTACGCGTACGGCCTGCGTTCGCCATGACCTGGTAATCGCCTTCAGTTTGAGTGCCATGGACATGGTTCCAACTAATGCCGCTAATGACGGCGTATACATCGAGAGATGCGCCAGCGGCATAGACGACACGGTTGATGAAACTGCCTGCCGTGTTAAACCAGCGATACAGCCCTTGCCGCGTGCAGTCGTAGCTCACGCCATTGACGATGTATGTCCCCGGCACCATGAATGCCGATCCGGTCGGCAATGCAACGCCGCCTGTGGTTACAGGAATGTCCGAAACTTCATCAAAGCACATGTATTTAGGGCCTAGCATTACGCGTCCTTTCCACGGGTATCAATCCAGCCAAGAGTGGCAATTCTCAAAACAGCAGTTCCGCTTACGGATGGGATGCCGGTAAGCCGCGAACGAATTTGAGCTGATGTATTGGTACGAACTTCGCGGTAGTTGATGCCGCCGTTTGCGTTGCTCGCAGCCGAAACGGAGCTACCCAAGGGGGCAGCAGTAGAACTTGGCGCTTGGTCTGATACAGCCAAGTCGCTGAAGTAAGGGATGATCTGATTGGCGTTCGATGGCTCGTAAGCGCCGTAGTTGAAACGCGCCACGACGTTCACACCTGTCGGCACGCTAAGCGTGCGGGTAACAGCAGTTGAGCCAGGGCCGGCGACATCCACATCCAATACAGGGACATCCCATTGGAACGAATCGCCGTCTTGAATAAACTTCGTCCATTGTGCCGAACCGTTTGTCTTTCCAGAGCCGATGCGGCGGTATTGCGTGTAATTCATCGGGAGTGTCGGAGAACTCGCCGAGGTGGAGAAGCAAACATCGACTACGCCGGTATCCGGGCGTCGAATCGCGTAAAAGTGATACCAGGTGCTATTCGCAATCGTGCCGGTATCAAGACCGCCATTTCCACTACCAACAGCCCACGATGAGGTTGTCTTGCTGATCGACGCGGCTAGACTCATCAGCACAGCGTTTGTGCTGTCTGCCGCCTGCCCTGCGGCAATGGACATGGTTGCGGATGAGCCAGCAGTACTCATCGTTAGGCCTGACAGATACGAACGTGGCGGCGCAGACACAACCGACAGCCCATCCTTGCGAACAATCTCCACTGCAAAAGTCGTCGTAGTAACGGCGGTGATGATCCATTTATCGCCCGCTGCGGCCGCGGCATTCGCACTACCCTGCACAGCGATATTGCCGGCATTCGTAATGATTGTTCCCGCCGCCGGATAGACTTCTCGCTGCGCGCCGGCTTGCGGTGCCGCAGGGAAGTCCGTAATGGTCGGCGTGCCTGTCCAGTCTTGGACATTGCCGTTGCTTGGAATCCAGAGCGGCGTAGCAGTCGCGGTGGCTGCTACTGTGGCGCGTTTCGAATTAAGCGCTGTAGTCAGGTTCGGCATGAGCGAAGTCCGCAATTGCGCAACTGATGCCGACGACAAAACAAGCTCGTACCATTGATTCGCGACGATTTCGCCACCGACGCATGCAGCGCCGCCGACTTGAATTGCAATAGCGGTCAGACCGGAAACTGCGACAGTCACTGCTCCGGTGTTCGTGCTTGCGGCTTTAAACGCAAACGTCTGACCGGCAGCGTAGGCGGTAATTGCCGGCGATGGCGTCAACGTCAGTGCATTAGCGGTGCCGCCGGCAGTGCCGCACCATGTATTCGAGCCTTCTGCAAGTTGCTTGATGAAGGCAAAGACTGTGCGCAGGTAATCATCGACTGACGATGGCGTTTCGCTACCAGCAGGAGAATTGCTGGCCGGCGTCGTGGATAAATCCGTGATTGAGCTTGGTACGGGCATTTTTGCTCCTGCAAATGAAAAGGCCCGCGCCTATTACTAGGGCGGGCCTTGCGGGTGTGTATAATTGGTTACTACTTCGAGGTGCGTATGAACTACGATCCGATTCAGTTGGGGGCCTTACTGGCCTTCATCATTAATGCTTGGCTGTATTCACGGCGCAAGTAATCCCTGCCGCTTGTCCTCATTGGGTTGCATGAGAACCGCAGGAGACAGCAACAGCGTTCTTTGTGGTGCTGGCGACAAATAAGACGGAATAGCAAGCGCGCCGGGAATATCTAGCGCGTGCTGTGCGCCTCGTGCTGTGGAAATGCTTCTGGCGGCATCCGATACCGAATTCGCGATAGGAATTTTGCTCAATAAGGAGCTACCACCGATCCGATCCAGAATTCCCGAAATCATTGCTCCGGCGGTGTTCGAATTGTTAACCGCTGAACCCCTCGGCTGTACCTGCTCGTAGCTCGCAACACGACCAATAGCTTTGAGTTGCGCCACTTCATCGGGCGTGAAGAACATCGATAACTTGCGGTCTCCGATATTGGCGAGTGCCTTGTTATAGGCAGACTGGCTGATATTTCCCACTTCGTCTGCTGCGCCATTGAGCGCCTGCTTCTTGAGGTGCGCTGTGATCTGTCCTTTGACGGCATCCAAAGCTTGCGGATCATTCCGAACAACACTCTTCAATGCTGACAGATCCGATACGTTAGTTTTGGAACCGTTGCCTACGATGTAGTTTTGAACGAACTTATCCGGCTCGATACCATCTCGCACCGCCTGAAGTGCGGGCGTCCTCTCTACGATGCCCATGTAAGCCCGATTCAACCGACGCGCCTTATTAAAGGCAGTAATGGCCTCTGCACCTTGTCCGTCTAGCAATGGGGTATCGTCCAATGCTTGGCGCACAAGACCAAGTGCTTTGCGCTCTGCCGCATCGTTTGATGCACGCTGCAAGCCACCGATGCGCGTTTTAAGCTGTTCAGCAACATCCACCGTCAATGGCATTTCGCCCTGGGCCGTCTTGTTCAACAGGCCGCGTACGTCCCCAGGTAGTTTGCCGCCTAACAGTGCATCGTCTAGCAAGTCGTTGGCCTTATTCGTAAAGGCTGCCGGGTCGAGAGCCGCTGCACGGCCGCTCGATGCTCTCGCTGCGTCATATCGCGCACCAATAGCGGCTTTCGCGGCCTCATCGCGCTTTGCCAGCGATTGCATGATCTTCTGGCCCCCGGCGTAGGCGTCATCCGCCGTTGCTGCGCCGAGATCATTCAGGTTCGCGATCAGACGCTGATTATTCGCGTTCTCCACCTGTCCAAGCTGCTGCGCCGTTTTGTCCGTGCTATTGATGCCCTGTTTAGCAAGGTTCCGCTCACGGGTAACAGTGGCAGGGTCGAGCGTCAATCGCGCAGCCGTCGGCGTTGCTCCGGTGGTTCGGTAGTCAGCTAGTCGGCGGATCGCATCTGGCGCGAGCAGCCCATCCGTACGCAATGCGGCTTGGACATCGTTGCGTAGGCTGTTGCGGACGTTCGGAGCAAGGTCATCCAGCCTGATGCCGCTGTTTTCAATGGCACGATCTACCGCCTCGATCGACCTTTGGGGGGCCACGTTGCGCGAAATAGCGTTTTGCGCTGCCCTTCCCGCCTGGGCTGCTTTGCTCATGGCATAGGGCGCTGCCACCCCGGCAGCCAGCGCGGCAGCGAACTGCGCAGCGTCATTCCCGCCCTTTTCGCGGACCGCTCCACCAGCTCCGCCCGAAGCGCCGGCGGAAACGATCTGCTGGGCGGGATTCGCCGCAAGCGCCTGCGCAACCGCCTTCGTGCTGCCAGTCGTGACATTGGCCGCTTTGGATGCCAGCCCAAGAGGAACCGCGCTACCAGCCATCAGGCGAGAGATGTCTCCCACCACTCGTTCGGTCGAGTTCTTCGGCTGCGGAAGGCCTATAGCGTCGGCAATGGTCTTCCCTCCGCCCGGCTGGATGTTTACCCCAGGAATAAGGTTCATTGCCGCACGAATTGGCGTGGCGACGGCATCAAGAGTATTGCCTACGCCCTCGATACCATAACGCGCAGTCAAACCGAGCTGGCGAGGAACGTCAGACAATGCGCTTGGCACTGCTTCTTTCTTGGCGTGGATTTCGGGGAAATTCTTCTGAATGGCGGAGGCAATATCTGCTTGCTGCATGCCATCGGGGAATTCCAGCGTGCCGACGCCCGGAACTTCAACGCGCTGCGCCATCAGTGAAATGTCCCCGTTGCTGGGTCATACACGAGCGTCTTTCCTGCCGGCGGCGCACTTTCTTGCGCCTTGGGGAACAACGGATTGGCTTCAGAGAATTTACCCAATTCGTCGTAAAAGCCTTCGTCAATCGTGCCATTCCGTTTGCGATATTCGCGAGCGATGCGGGCAACATCCTTATCGCGCTGGGCGAGCTTGCGACTCGTTTGCATAATCATGCGATTGCCCTCCGGCGTTTTCGACATGCCAGGTGTGATGTTCGTCAAGAATTCGCGGTCTTTATCTGACAGTGCACCCGGCATACCTGCGCCACCAGCAGGATTACGCGCTTGCAGTGCCATTTCGTTTGAGATGGCCTCAATGGCCTGCTTGCTTCCAAGATTAGGATCAAACTTCATGCCAAGAGACTCTGCTACTGCGGCGAGCTGCATGCGGCTTGGCTCCAACTTGCCGGTTTGAACGCCAGACATCAGATTCGACAGTCGATCAAGGCGGGCAATCTTGTTGTTTGCCTCGAAGCCTGCCGATTGCAGGTCAAGATATTGCTTGCCGAAGCCCTTTCCGACTTCTTTAGATTCCTCTGTCTCTTGCTTCGTGTTGACGTTTACATTCGACGCACCAGCTTTTGCGATGGCCCGCTTTGCCGCCTGCACACGAGGATCGAGGATCTCTGGCATTGCGCCATAGCCGGCAATTGTGCCTTGCGACTCACCAGGCTTCATCCACATCTTCTGCGTTCGCAGGGGGTCGGTCGGATCAGCCACCTCCACGAGTTGTGGCTTCTGGAACTGCGGCAGATTCTCAATCAACTTGTCAGGCGCAACATCGAATAGCTGCTGCTGATCGGCCGGTAAGGTATTGCGATACGCCGCTTGTGCATCGCGCTTACGCTGCATCTCTGCGGTGTCAGCGGCAGCCTTCTTCATCTGCAAATCACGTAGTTCCTGCACGCCCTGCGTCTGTAGCGCGTTGCCATAGCCAGCCACGCCCGCAAGACCAGCACGCCCAAGATTGTTCACCGGAGTACCGCGACGCGCTCCTGCCAAACCTCCAGCTACTGCCGCAAGCAAGCCTTGGCCCTCCGGCGTCTTGGCGAAATCGAGCAATCCATTCATTCCGTCCATTATTAGCCCCCGATCAGATTGCGGCGTTGCTGCCGGCGTAATTGCGAATCCTGCATGCGTGCTGCGTCCGTCGCCTGCAATTGCGCCAAGATGCCTTGCAAGGATTGATTAGAAGTTGGTGGTGCGATCTGCGGCGGCGGGACGGGTGCTGTTTGCGGCCCCTGAAGCTGCTGAGAAACTTTCATGCCAGTGCTTGCCGCATCCATGATGGGCTTTACCTTGCCGTAGCCCTCTTTAAACTGCGCTAGTACGCCGGGGCTTTGTGAGGCGGTTGAAGTACCACCGGCCAGCAATCCGCTGGAGCCTCCAGCACTTCCCGCACCATACGTCACACCAGTGCCGCCTCCCATGCCATAAGCAGAACCAGCCGTGTTGCCGGTCAATCCGATACCGGAGCCGCCCGCAGTTATGCCCGTACCTCCGCCCATGCCCGATGCGCCACTCGCCGCACTACCACCACCAGCCGCGTTACCAGCCGCACCGCCCGCGTAGAACGATGCGATCGTTCGCGCAATGCCATGCATTGTCGCGCCTGGGCCTGTGTTAATGCCCGCGTCTTCTGCTTCCTGATACCGTTGTTTCGCCGCACCGCCGTATTGATCGACCAGCGGTTTATCGTTCGTGCCTAGTACCTTGTTCCACACACCCGTTGAGAACGGATCCGCAGAGCCATACAAGAGCCGCGCCGGATTGTCGCCAACTTGCTGAGCCATCTTGCCAAGGTTGAAATACTCGAAGTTTCCGACATCACCGAGCCAGCTCATTTGCCACCCCCGCCAGACGTTTTCGTAGATGCGCTATTACCGAGATTCGAGCCGAAGACGCCAGACATCGCAGCCAATTGCTGATATGGCAGGTTCTGTTTCTCTTGGTACTGTTGATAGGCAAAGTCCTTGTCTTGCTGCGATTGATCCTGCAGCACTTGGCCGGCTGTCATGAGCTTGTCTGCGTCTGCGTAGGCTTGATTACCAAAGGTCGGCGCCATGCCAATTGCCTGCATTTGGCGCGCTTGATCGCCGTCGTAGGCTTGGCCGTACATCTGCGAGGCGACATCGCCCAATTGCTTGGTGTAGGCTTCCTGCACGCCGGAATTGCCGAAGGAGCCGGAATTGATGGCAGACGTGTTGAAGTTGGACTTCACCGAATCCTGCGCACGCTGCACCATCGAATCGAGGTACGGATTGCCTTGGCCGCCTTGAATCTGCTGATTTAGCGCTTGCTCGGCGTTGTCCATCGTTCGTGAGCCGTTCACCGCACGGTCAATGGTCTGACCTAGCGCCTGGTTCTGAACGTTGTTCAAATCTGCGTAGCGGTCGCCTGTGTAGGGCGTATAACCTTGGTTGCTTAGGTTGATTGCCTTGTTTGCGTATGCCGTGGCGAGCGGCTTTAGTTCGGCAGGCAACTGCTGCGATGTGGTCGATGTTTCACCGCCGCCACCCTTGTGACAAAGGCGACGGCCATCGCTGGAATACCCGCTGTATTTGTTGAAAATCATAGAATCACCTCTAGCGTTTCATAGACCGGCGCAAAGCCGCATTTCATTCTGTACAACCGAGCCTGCACTGGCTTCGCAGAGCAGCGAACACGCGAGCATCCAAGTCCCGCCGCCATCGCCTTCAATTCTTCAAAGAACCGTTCAAAGTGCGCGCCATGAGCAACCATCTCGCAGGCATGCAGGACGCGGAAATTCGGCAATTGGTCGATCCGGATCACTCCCCAGCCGACAATCCCGGTCTCGTCGTCCATGCGCAGCAAAATTCGCTCACCACGCGCGCAAAGCATCTTCAATTGGTCGCCGGTTATCTCGCCACCTGACTGATCGCACGCTTCGGACAGCGCATGCGCGCCTTCAGCCCACGCCTTGTCAATGAAGTTGGCAGGAACAGGAATCAGCTTCATCAATTCCCCGTCAGATAGCGCATTTCAACCCACGTACCAGGTTCGCCGCCGACGACGCATTGCCAGCCGCGAATGACGTACTTGCTTGAGGCCGTACCAAGTTCCGTTGGCTCCAGATTCGGCACAACGTCACCTCTTGCATGTTTTCCTGTAGTAGGTGCAGCAGTTTGCGCGTTGTAATTGCCTGCAATACGTCCTTCCGCGATCATGTTCACCGTCTGCGCATGCTCTTTCAGCTCGCGTAGTACATCGCGGTCATTAACCCGTGGCGTCGTATTGAGCTTTACAGTCATCGCATGCCTGCCGGTTTAAACTTGGCGTTCATGTGTGTTACACGGACTGCGCCAGTAAAACTAAAGGTCGCCTTGTGCCACCGTGACGACCGGAGACAGTCGAATTTCCCGTCGTTCATCGTGCCGGAAACACCTGCGGTGTACGTTTCGCCGCTGTTCATCGCGTGCATCGTTTGGGCGGAGGCAGTCGTTGGCTTTACTGCGTATCGGAGACGTAGTTGCTGCAAGAGCGACAGCGCATCGTCATCGCCCACCTCGCCTGTCGTGAAATCACTAGAATCTGATACGCCGACGAGTTTTTGCAGGCGGTTAGATGTATTAAAGACAGACAGAGACCGGCTCGCAGACGACCAGTACGGCGAGTCGAACGAGATGTCTGGAAGCGAGTCGTAAGTCGGCGCGACGGTATCCCACGTATCCATCGTCAGACCCTGCTCTACAAACGTCATAACCGCCTGAATCTCGCGATCTGCCCTGCCCCATTGCTTTGATTGGACGTGATAAACCAATGCGCTATCGCATTCGCTCGCAGAGGTGGATGGGTAGAAGATCCAGACTAGATTGCGGTCGCGGTCGAAGGTGCAGATCGTCTTGTAGAGAAATTGTGGATTGCTGTTATCAATGAACCACTTGCGAATAGTGCCATCGCCAAGTGGAGCCGGACGAACACCGTCAAATATCCAGAAGTTATCTTCGCCTACAAAGAAATGCGCTCCGCCTATGTCGCAAATGGCGTTCTTGCCAACGCATCCGGCATCGCCTCCTGAAATATGCTGCCAGTCCCAAATGACCGGTGCGCCAACGTATTGCCCTATGTAGATCGACTTATCCTTATAAGCCACGGCGTAATCGCCCAAGCGTGCGCCGGCAGTCAAGCGCCCCGGCGTTGCCACTAGGCGACCGGATGCGGCCTGCGTTGTGATTGATTCTGTCCAGTCCGTATCGTCATAAGCGGCGCAGCAGTGCCAGCCGTCAGGCTTGTCGGTTCCGTCCGACACATTCAAGGCCATGACGAATGCCCCTACTGAAAACACGACTTCAGCCTTCGGCGCGCCCGCAATGGCAGCGAATGCCCCGGTCAGCGACCGTTGAATCGTATCGGCGCGGTTTGCCATCAACGTGGCGTCACCAAACTGCGTGATCGACCAACGGGTATCCGCGCCCCCGACGTACCCGCCGGTATCGCTGCGATCTACCCATGCGCCAGAATCAAGTTCGTAGATCGCATCCACCGTCGCGGCAAACGTGCGCCTGGTGTAATCCAGCTTGTAGATCACGCCAGCACCCTTGCACACATCAGCCAGTGCAGGGACATCCATTGCCGTGATCGCAGATGGCCCACCTTCCATACCAATCAAGGCGGGAATCATGTTTGTGCAGTCCGAGAACAGGCCGGGCGTCGTTTGGTCTGCGTCCGGAGCGAATCCAATCACCGGAGTCATCGTGCGCGTGCCACCAATGAGCCAAACCGGCGTTGGTCGTTGCCGTTAATGTCTGCTACGGTTTGGTCGAACAGGGCTTGCCATGTCGCAGGGTCGTCTCGGGTGAATATCGCTGCCTGCATCAATGCGCCGTACAGGTACAGGCTAGGATAGCTGTCGCCGAGCCACGTAGTGTCGTTGTCCGCGATAGACGGCACACGGGCATACAGCACGCCCTCCACATCGCCGGAGCCGTTGAATCGTAGATCCTGCCCTTGCCAGGCGTACAGCGTGGCAGTAGCGAGCGTGTCGCTTGCCAACACAGTGGAAAGTGATTGCGGCTTGATTTCGCTATTCGGGAAGCCGGACGGCCAGAGCAGTTTGACATCCACAATGTCATCAGCCGGCGTAATCAGGTTGTCCACGATCGTCGTTGCCGCCAGCACTGTCTCCATCTGACGCACCCGCAGATTGCGGTTGATTCGTTCCTCTGCCAGCTCGATAAACAGCGGAATTTGGGTCGTCAGGTCTGTCCTGTGCAGCCAGTCCGCAATCGTGCTTTGCAGGGTCGTATAGTTCATTTCAGCGCCTTGCTAAACGTGGCCATCGCTGGGTTAGCCCTGAGCCAAGCCATCGCACGCTTGTTATCGATCGTTCCGTCTTGCCGCATCATCGTCGCTAGTTCCGCCATTGGAATGAATCCAACATGACGCATCTCACCCCAACGCTGGCCCTCTGTCTGCGCGCGCATCTCGGCTGCAACGTCGAGGAATGGCTTGCTGTCGTAGGTCTTCTGGATCACCATCCGGTCAGCGTCATCGATGTGATGAACCGTGGTCGTGATGCCAGTTTGTGCGTCAAAGTCTTGGAATTTGCCCATAAAAAAACCGCCGAGTTTCCCCGGCGGTTCCTAGTGGTTGCTACTGCGATTAAGCGGTCAGATCGGCGATCTTGCCGTGCGCAGCTTCTGCCGTGACGACCAGGCATGCCTCGACCGACACCAGCTCTTTCTCGGTGTGACCGGTTTTTGCCAGTTCGTCCGATTTGAAACCGCCCAGGTATGCGATACCTGCATGCTCCGGATTCAGAATGAACGCGGTGTTTGCATTGGCGGTTGCCTGCACGTAGTTCGGCACCACGGCCAATTCGCCAAAGTCAGACATGTACACGTCAGCACCCCCGACGATGACTGCCTGTTTACCTTTCGCTACTTCCTTACGGTTGGTAGCAATACCGGTAAAGGCGCTAAAGCCTGCCTTGTGCGAAGGCGTCAAGCTGATGATGGTTGGCATCTCACCGGAGTTGGTGTAGATGCTCTGCATGACAGTCTTCAACTGCGATTCAGCGAATGCGCGGTTCGTGCCTGCCGTTGGCGCAGTCGAAGCCAGGCCGGAAGTATGCGAAGGAGTCGAGCCGCCAGTGCCAGAGCTGATGTTGGTGTAAAGCATCGCGCCGAGGCCAGACGATTTGCGCGCCGTGGTCGAGTCACCCGCGACTGCTGCATTGTTCGACAGAATCGACGCCTCCAGATCGCGTTTCAGCTCGACCATCTTCTTCGAGATTTGGTATTTCATCTCGTTGGATCGGCCTGCCGATTTGGTCTTTTGCTGCGTGCTGGATACCACGGCAACCTTGTCGAACAATTGAACGGTGTTTGCGACACGACCCGTTGCGGTCAGTGCCGTACCGGTGCGATCATCGCCTTCGATTTGGGCGTTGTCCTTGTTCGGCGCTGCCAGGGTATCGCGTTGCCATTCGTGCAGACGCTGGGTAGCGGTGAAACGACGGATGGCCGAGACGATTGGTGTTTTTTCTGGCGAAACCATATAGATCTTGTCTTGCAGGTCTTCGCGATTGCCGACAGCATCGTAGCTGTCAAAGGTATTGCTTGGCTGTGCCATGTTTGATACTCCTTAAAGGAATTTCGCCAAATCCTCGACGCGCCCGTTCTGTTTCAGGCGATCCAAGGCGGCTTGGTTTTGTCTTGGCTTCGGTTGTGCGGCCTGAGGCTTGATGACCTTTGGCGCTTCCACAACCTTCTGAAGTGTTTTAGTCTTGCCGGATGACTGGTATTCACGGCCAATTGCTGCGTCGTGAAGGATGTGCACGAACTTCGCGCTGTGCATTGCCATCCGCTTTTCTTGCTCTGTCAGTCCGTACGCATCGAGGTTTTTCATGATGCGGTCAGAGTCGGCCTTGCCAAAATTCGGGAGTCGTGCCTTAAGCTCCTTTTCTTCATGCGCCAACGTTTGCTGATCCATTTGTTGGGTCAGTTGTTGCGCCTGAAGCTGGGCTTGGTGCAATTCCGCGCCTTTTGACTGCGCTTCTCTCTGTAGTTGCTGATAGGCGATATTGAGTCGCGTTGCTTCTACCGGGTCGGTGTCCACCAGTGCCTGCCAGTCGATGTTCTCGAACTGCTTCAGGCGCGATTGCACTTCCCGGACCGCAACGGCTTTATCAAACGTTTCGTTGAGTACGCGTTCACGCGTTTCGAGCATCTGTGCACGCTCTTCAAACGCCTTGCGTTGCTCCGCGACCGCTTGTGTTTTCTGCGTGTAATCCGATTGGCGCAGCAATGCTTCTTTCAGCTCTTTAGGAACTTTGTAAGCCTTGCCCTCATATTCGACCTCTTCGCCGTCGTCTTCGCCTTCAGGGTCGGTTTGCTGGTCATCGTCGGATGACAGTTCCGGCTCGTCGGGTTGATCTACAACGTCTTCCTGGTCTTCAATGGGTTCATCAATCAAATCGGCAATCTCTGCCAATGACGACACTCCGCTATCTTGGTTGGTGTCCATTCACGCTCCAAAAACAAAAAAGCCCTCGAAAATGAGGGCGTAAAAAAAGCCGCTCTAGGCGGCGTGTATCGCTTTCGCGAATATGGTCAGGCAATCAGGCGGCGAAGCATTCCTTCTTTCTCGAATCGCTTCATATTCTCTGTTGCCAGCTTTCCGGTCTCGATGTAGCCGGTCAGAATGTCTTTAAACTTGCGGGATGTTTTGATGAGCTGCCACAGCGCCTCTTTGCCCTCTTTGTCGCGGGCTGGGCAGGCAATCCACTGTTCCATCACATCCTGCTCGATGGCTTTCAGCGCCTCTTGCAGCAGTTCGTTTTGCAGCAATGAGAATGCATTGTGTCCGCGCGCCTCATCAGCCAGCAGGTCGGTATCAACCATTAATCAATGCTCCCGTGTCGATCAGCGCGGCTTGGCTAGCCTGCGCATGCATTAATTCCATTGCTTTGATGCGCTCCGCAGATGCGAGGCGCATTTGTTCAAGCTGAATTTCGTTCTGGCGATCAAGTTCCGCTTGCTGCGCCTTGAATTGCAACTCCGTTTTCTGCTTCTGCACGTCGATTTGCATTTCGGCCTGCGCTTTGTGCTGACTGTCTTGTAGCTTGGCTTGCTCTAGCAATACTTTTGGATCAGGCGGAGGCGGAGGGCCATCCGGCACCTTGTCAGGATCAAGCCAGAACTCGTTCGGGTTCTTGAAGCCAGCATTCTCAGCGAGGCGGGCCTGCACGTTGTAGATCTGTTTCGGGGAAATGAGCTTCTTCGCGTAGGGCGAGCCGGCGACCGTCGCCTGTGCCTGTGCGATCTGCATCAGGAACTGGCTTTGCTGCTGCTCGTCACCAGCCCCAATACCGACGTTAATGGTCATGTCGTACTGATCGCGCCATTCCTGCGGGTCGTAGCTGACGAAGTTGCCGTTGAGGCGGTAGCTCAGCTTGTCCATGCAGTTGTCGGTGAGCGTCTTGAAGATGCCCTTGAACATCGGCGCAACCAGGCACTCGGCGGCGATGCGCGCCATCAGCTTCATACGCTTTTGGCTGGCATTCATAATCATCTGCATGCCGCCCTTAGTCTTGTTCAGGCTATCGCCGTCAAGCCCTTGGGAGTAGCGCGTCCAGCCGGTGCGGTTCTCTTTCTCCGTCTGCAACTGTTCAAGCATCGGCATCGCCTGGATGCCTTGCCATTGCTCCGCAAACGGGCGAATTGCGCCTGCCACCTTTTCGCGCAAAATGCCACCTGGCCGGCGATTCAGCAGATCATCGATATTCGCCTGCGGGTTGCCTTGGCTGTCGGTCGTGACAACCGTTTCTTGATTGTTCGCCAGCGCAAGGTTATCGAGCTGGTTTCGCATGATGGTCGTATGGATGCGCTGGAAGTCCTCGACCAGCTCCGCTACCGAGAAGCCGCCAAACTGGTGCGTCAGAATGTACGGCGTCCATGCGGCCATCGGGACATGGCTGACTTCCTTGTTCTCCAGGATGAGATCACCAAGGCGCACGATGCGGCGGCGCTCGGAGATGCCATCACCGTCGTAATCCACCAGCACATATTCATCACGCAGCCAGCCACGAACGGTCGTTTCGTCGTCGGTTTCTTCGTTCTGCGTTGGAAAGTCGCCATTCTCGCGGCGATCCATGCTTTCGATGGACTCGGCCTCGGATTGCGCGCTGCGCACATCGTCCGCGTCCACGTCATAGCCCATCTCGCGCATGTCAGACACGCTCTTTTGCGTTACATGGGCGACGTATGGGCATTCATCCAGCAGCAGCGAGTTATGCCGACGGGACACGCGCATCTCTTCAGGCGGGACAGCGACAATGCGGCAAATGCCCTTCTCTTCTACTGTCTTAACCTTGATGTTAAAGCGGCGCATCTGCGGGATGGGTGCGCCAAATTCGTCAACCTGCTGCGGCTGCTCTTCCTCAACCTCCTCCTGCTCCATGATTTCGGCGCTCGGATTGGTCATCAGGAACATGGCGAGCTGCATTTCGTCCACATTCTTGTATGTCGTGAAGGTAGGAACGCGCTTCTTCTCCCAAAACCACTTAACGCCGCCCGTTTTCATCATCAGCGCATCTTTGAACGCGCTGTACAGGATCAGGAAGCCATTGTTTTGCTTGTAGAAGACGTAATTGCAGGCGTTCGTCGCTTGCTCTGCGCCGTCTACGTCCTCTTCGCCCGTTGGCTCGAAGATGACCGCCTTATCGCTGGCCGTGAATACCTCGATCAGGTCCGGCAGCATGCCCTCGACAGCGTCGAACACGTCAGACGTGACAACCTGGGAGCGGCCTTCTTCCTCGTTGCCGTAAGGCTTGCGCATGTACGCACGAAGCGAACGGTCACGATCCTCCGTGATGTCGGATTTGTAGATGAGAGTCTGCTTGGACTCCTCATCTAGAATCCGCAGCAGTTCGGTATCGTCCATTTTCGTCATTTATTCGTCTTCCATGCCCATTGCTCGTTGCAATTCGCGGTATGCGGCCAGCCATCGCTCATCGTTATAGAAGCCGCACCCATACTCACGGTCGGCCTTGAACATTTCGCGCAGCAACGCCTTGATTCTTTCTAGTTCGTCGGTGTTCATGCGATGACCTTGCTCCGGTATTGAATCGGCTGATTGAAAGTGTTGTTGCTAGGCAGTTCGTAGGCCACGCACATCAGGCCGAATGCGTCAGAACTGTGCGATGCCCAATCATGTTCAGGTCCGAGGCCAATGTTGCGTACCGCATCGCGCTTTTCGTGATACCAGCCCAACGCATCGATACCCGGTTGCGTCGTCTCTTGGTTGAACCACATGGAAGGGAACAGCCGGCGCGCAGCTTCAACGCGCAACATTGCCGCCCCCTTGCCTTGATTCGGTATAACCGTGACCACATAGCCCGCCTGCTCGAACGCCGAGCGGTAGGACACGTCGTGTACCTTGTCTTGTGTGTCGCCGTCGTGCGGCAACCAGATTTGCGCCTTGTCTGGCGTATAGCCCTGCGACCGCATCCAGTTCAGATGTGCGGCGAGTGGCTGGCCTTGCTGTTCGTAGTGGTTCAGCACGCGTATCTCGCGGCCGATGAACTGCGCGGCCCAAAATACGAAGTTGTCCGCCTTGGCTCCAGTGCCGCCAATGTCGGCGAACAGGCGAATGGTCATCAGCGGGTCAGCTGCTACCTTGCCGATGCGCCCTTCGGCTTTTGCATTGGTCAGTGCCGACGCCAGATAAGCGCCTTCGATCACGTTGGCGTGCTCGCCCTCCCAAATGTGCGCATACTGATCTGGCCGCTCGATCAAATCACGCTGCCGCTCCCGCTCCAACTTTGCTGGAAACTTTGGGTTATCGCGCCAATTGAGTTGAACAATCTTGATGCGTGGATCTGCCGAATTCTTGAACCGTTTCTCTACTGCTGAGTTCTTGCGCTTCGGGTTCCATGTCACCCACAGTTCCGCATTCCAGCCTTCGCCCTCTTCGCGTAAGGTTGGGATAACGACTGTCCACGCTTCATCGGAAACCGGCTCGGCCTCATCCACCCACAGGATCAGGATGCGACCCTTCGACTTGATGCTGGCAACATTGCGGTCAAGACCAACAAATGTGAACCAGATGCGTCCGTCACGGCTTTTGATGTACTTGTCGCCAATCTCGTAATAAGCCAGCAGAAAAGGCTCATCTTCAATCGCTCTCTTGCATTCCTCCAAAGAAGAATCTTCCAGCGAATTCATGAACTGCCGGCCGCATACCAGTTGACCAGTGATGCCTGCCTGTCCGTAGATGTAGCCACGAACAGCAATCATCTTGGCGAAGGATCGCGTCTTCGCAGACCCCCTGCCTCCATCCGCGCCCCTTACATCAGCCTCACCCTCGAAAACAGGGATCAGCTTGTCGGGGATTTCAACCCGTACTGTCGTCATCGGGACGCATAGCGACCAGCTCGATTCGACTAACCTGCACTGGAGGCAGATCATCCGCCCCGCCGATTGCAACCTTATCGCCGTACTTCTTCGGATACATCTTGGATGCCAGCCATTTCCGAGCATCCACCCGAAGCCGCGAACGACCGATTACGTCTTGATCTGTGCGCTTATTGCCGCTCTCATCAACGTAGGTGTCGTTTTCGCCACTGTCCGCAATCTCAAGGATTTCCTCGGCCAGATAGTCGGCCTGCGCCTCCCGTGCGCGCGTGTATTGGTCGCGAAATGTCTTGTATCGCTCATCGCCCAACCAGCGGAACACTGTGGCCTTGTCCGGCATATCGTCGGACTCGCATATCTTGCGCAGGCTTTTACCGTCTGCAAGTTGCGAACAAATCTCGGCGGCTATCTCCTCAGAGAATGAACTGGGTCTTGTCATGATTTCAGGGTTCCTTCAGGATTGTCCTGAGCTACGAATAAAAACGCCCTGTCCTCAGTCAAGAGTCAGGGCGAACACGTCTAATGACGTGAAGGGGTAATCGTTAATGTAAGCGACGTAGGAAAGCAATCGCTTGCCGGCAGGAGCTTGCAACCTCGGCACAGTGCTTTGCTTGCTCGGCGCTTCCTTCTGCTGCGTGGATTGGCGCGTTGTTCTCCAGCATTTCTGCCTTATTTGCCAACTCGCATATTGCTGAATCAAATGTCCCAGGGTCGATCCCTATGTCGGGCGAATTAACCCGCCACTTTGGGTCTACGTCCGCACATTCGGAATGAGCCATTAGGCCAGCAACCATGCCAGCCTGGTTCTCATTGTCATACTCGCCTATCGTATCCACACCAGCCACCTCTTGGCCGCCCTCAAGCTCATACCGATGGAAGCGCGTGATGACGAAGCGGGTTACGGGCTTTACTTTGTATTCAATCATGCTTTTCTCCAGCCTCCGCAGAGGCACAAGACAATAAAAAAGCGCCTCATCCCGCAGGAGTAAGGCGCTAACGAAAAAGCCCCGCGTCCGGTTAAGGAAGCAGGGCTTAGAGACAGTTATAGAGACTATCGAATTAGGGTCAATTTTAGATGAAAGTGTACGGGGCTATCCACACAAAAGATGCACGGATAATTCCGTACACTCTCAATCTGTTTCTGGCTCTTCTCGTTGCGGCTTTTGCATCTGTTCTGACATGCGTTTGAGGCTATGCGACATTGAGTAGGCGCGGCGAGCAAAGCGGTTGGCGCGGTCATAGAATGTCTGCCGGCCGATCTTCATGTCGTAAGCAATCCGCTTGATGTTCTGCGCCTGGCAGTAGTAAAGCAGCAGGAAGCATTCGCTCTGCTCTGGATCCATATCGCACAGCGCGTGGACTGCCATGTTGAAATACTGCATATTTGCCGATAACTCGGCATCTGGGGGCTGGCGAACCTTGCTAGGCTGCATGCGGGCCAGGATGTTCTTAGCCTTTGGCGGAAGGTAGAACCCGCGCGTCCGGCACCATTCCCGCCATGCCTCGCAGTAAGCATGCAGATCCTGGTCATTCAGGCCAACTCGCACTTCGTCAATATCTCGCATCATTCCCCACCCTCCCAATAGTCCTCAGTCCTCTCGTCCACAATCTCGAATATCCTGGATAGAACAAGGGCCGCAATTACTACTCCGCAAAATACGCCTAGCGCTTTAAGTGCTTCGACCATGGCATCAACCCAATGCGATGTAGCTGGCAATAGCAGCACACCCGAATGCGCATAAGGTGTGGGTCCATACCGGGATTTCCTTTTGACTCAATATTTCAATGATTCCCGTTACTCCAACGCTTACCGCCCATGTCCCGCAAATCAGAAATGCACTCATCTTTCTCTCCTTTTAGTGTGTTGGATGGGCTACTTCACCACCGCCGCGATCACCCACGCAATCAGCGATACGAACAACGCTGGCACGCACATAAATAGCCTCGTTATCCCGCCGAGGAATCCGTCATCGTCCGCAGGCCAGAAGAACGCCCAGAGCATTGCCAGAATCGTTACACCAGTCGGTATCTGCCACCATGCAAGATTTAGCGTGATAGTCATTCACTTCTCCTTGGTTGAAATACTGGCTGCTGCACGGACTATGGCGCGGCGAGTGGCGGCGCGCGTGTCCAATGAAATGTCGGCTACTTCTGAAAGCCGCTCGCCGGTTACGGCCCCGACCGCACTGCACGCAGCGCCGGATTCGGTTCGTGCAATCGGAAACACGCGCAGCCCAAGGTCGCATGCCAGCCGCAGCGCGTCGCCGTCGTCTTCTAGTGGGTTCCACTTCGGCCCGCCGTTCCCCATGTACAGGAACGAAGGTGCGCCAGATGCTCCGCATGCCCAGGCATCGCTTCTAATGTCATAGCCCGCCGCCTTCGCCGCCGCTTCCAGCAATTCACGATCTGTCATCACTTCTCCCTTCTCTCAAACTCAATCGGCACTAGTAGGCGATTGGCGCGGGTAATGCACCACCCAATGCTGGACAGGCTCAGGCACATCCATCAGCGCAGTCACGTAGACATAGCCTTTGGGCGACAGGTCGTAACAGCGACCACTTACGGACTTTTCGCTGCGTAGATAGCCTTCTTCCCTGAATATATTGATAGCCTTCCGCACAGCCGGCGCAGAGAAATCGCCATCCCGAAAGTCGTCTGCGGCTTTGTAGTAGTGCAGCAGTATTTCAATCTGAAGCGGGGACATCTCATTTCTCCTTCGTGGTTAAAGACTTCTCAAACGCAATGCGCTTCTCCACGATTTCCGGCGGCGCTTCGATGAACTGCTCGCATATCGGAGCACTGAAACTGTTGAAGCAGCCAACCGGCTTGTGCTTGCACCATCCGAAGCCAACCCCTGCATGCTTTGGATTGTGCTGTAGGTCGAGATTGAGGCAGTCTAGGCAGCGGCTCATGCGGCCTCCCGGGGCTTCACAAACGATTTCAGCGATGGCATGCCTTCCGGTTTTTTGTAGTCCTTCTCGCCGTCGTCAAACGTGGTGATGTTGGCCCGTGGCGGCGGTGGCGGCTTTCCGCCGTTGTCGATTGCAGCCTGCACGCGGCCTTTGAACGATGGCATGTATTCGCCGTTGTGCGGCTTCATGCCCATCTCTGCACCTTTGGCTAGGATCAGCGCATCGGATGACCACCAAGGGGCCGAGCCGCCGTTTGCTCGAGTCTGCTTGTCATCCTTCACGGGGAATAAGCCGGTCCATTTGCCTGACATGATGCTTTGCTCAATGACGGCCTTCGGGTCGTTACCGTCTGCCCTCAGCGTCTCGAGCTTTGCAATGCACAGTTCGGCAGCTTTAAGCGTCAACTTGGCCTTGATGCTTTTGCGGTAATCCACCCATCCTTGCCAAACGTCGGCAGGCAACCAAGCCGGCAGGCTTAGGTTTTCTAAATCGATAGATTTAGTATTGGTTACTGACTTATGACTTATGTTCGTTTTTGCTTCGGCATTTGGTGAAGCATTTGCTTCGGCTTTGCTTGATCTGGTTTTCCCTGATTGCTTGCCACCTGCTTTCGCGTTTTCCTTCAGGTTGGCTATTTTTTCTTGAGCAATCGACACTTCTTCGTCAATGCGTTGGTGGTGCAATTGCCCTGCGCTTTCGATGAAGAACGCTTTGGACACGAAATCCACGGCCTCACGCTCTTTCTTCTCCAATGCACCGCAAATGCGATACAAGGCGTCCGGGTTCGCTGGCAGAGGGTTCTCTGTGGAGTAGTAGTGATCCATCAGGCGACGATATGCCCCGTCCTGCGCAAGCGACAGATGGCCGGTCTTTGTCTGGTAGTCGCCTATGTAATGCTTGTAATAAATCACGACGCCACCTCTTTATCGGCCAACTTAATCAAGCCCTTGTAGTGGGCGATCTGTTCTTTCAATTCGGGAATGCTCAACTTCTTCACTGGATGTGGGCCTTCAAGCCATTCAACGCGTTCTGCGCCGATCTTCTTTACTAGTCCGCTCCGGTACATCACTGCGTTGCTACTCAGTTGCACGTTGCAGCGGTGGCACTGCTTGTGGATGTTGTCCAGAACGAACCGGAGGGTGTTGTTTGCCCCCCTGGATATGTAGTGGCCGGCCTCCCACCGCACGGTTACTGTTGTGCCGCAGGAGATACAAGGCAAATCACGGTCACGTACGACGCGCACCCACTTGTTCACCAGCTTTTGCAAATCCTCTTCCCATGCGCTGTGTTTCTTCAGCGCTTCTCGCTGCACCCTCGTCTTCTTCCGCTCTTCCTGCTCACGCTTGGCTGCTTCCTTTAGGCGCTTCATCTCAGCTACCGCTTGGGCGCATTGCCATGAGCAGACTGTTTGCATCGGCTTGGTCTTCGTGAACTTGGCGCGGCACTGACGATTGGCGCAGGTGTATTCCTTGTGTGGCTTTTCCGACAACGATGCAGGAGCATTCCTACATGACGAGGCAAATTTTTTTGAGCCAATCACAGCAATGCCGCCTGTTCTTGCTTTGCCAGTGCTGGCTCGAATAGCTGGCCTTGCGCATAGGCCTGCTCGATGCGCTTGCAGGCGATGTCGAAATATTTAGGTTCGCGCTCAATGCCGATAAACTTTCGGCCTAGCTGTGCCGCTGCAACGCCGGTTGTACCGCTACCCATAAAAGGGTCTAGTACGAGGCCATCGGTCCATTTAATAAACTGGGCCATCAGACCAACTGGCTTCTCCGTAGGGTGATAGTCGTTAGCGGTTCGCGCGTGACTTATTACATCCGTTGGCCGGCCGGACGGGAAACGATGGGCTGGCCCAGCGTAAAAAAACGCCACCTCTGTTTGTCTGGCGTGTTCATGCTGCAGGTCCCCCATGGACCAATTATTTTTCACCCACGTAACTAGACTTTTCGGTTGCGGGTAGTCTTTGACGTTATCCCATCGCCCAAATGCGTACACGGAATGCTGCGCATTTTCTAGCGCCCAATCCAGAACGGCGCAGGCAAGATCCGCAGACTCGTCATTAGCGATCTTCATGTGCTTTTCATTGCGGAAATTGGACTGAAAGGCCATCCCATACGGCGGATCAGTAATAACCGCATCCACCTTACCGAGCGTCGGCAGAATGTCCATGCAATCGCCGCAGTACAGCGTTGCGTCACCGATGATTACTGGCTCAATCATGCGAAGTCCACGCCCATGCTGGAAGCCGCGTCAGCCTGCACACGCGTCATGTATTCCGAGAACTCGCCAACGGACATTTGCGTGGTGGACTTGCGGCGCACTACGACTTCACCGCCTGGAAGCGTTACGTCTTCGCAGACGCCGTGTTTGCGGGCAAAGTATTCGTGCCATGTGTCAGTCGTGTACTGCTGGCCGCTCACCCATGCTTGATCTGAGATCTGGCGCAGGATGCCGCCCCAATACATGCGGTTCTGCTCCGCGTTGCGCTTCTTCTCTTCGCTGGTGACGATGATGCGTAGTGGCGAGCCTTTATCAGCAAATGACTTGGCATTCGCCTTGATGATTTCTTTCAGCGCGTTCCATACGTTGTTGTTGGTCAGCGTGAACTCGCGGTACATGACGGCGCTCATTGCTTTGCCCGCTTCGATACCTTCTTCGTATGCGCCGAAACTTCAATGCGCGAGTACGGGCAGAGTTTCTTTTTCTTCAGGCGCTTGACCTGTTTGGTTTCCTCGCGCAGCTCGAACAAGCGGGCAGAAATTACGTTCGGCGTGTAGCCGGTCAAGTGCGCCAATTGTTGCCCGGTGTAAGTGCGGTCTTTGCGCATTACGCGCAGGATGCGCTCCTGCTGGCTTGCCTTGAATCCCTGCACGGCACTGTTGTAATGAGCGATTGCGGCTGAATGCTGATTGATCTTCATTGCTGGCTCCTTGTTGGATTCAGGCGGTTACTGGCTGGTCGAGATTGGCGCGAGTAGGCAGGCTGTCGCCTTCGGCTGGCGGGTCTATTTTTTTTAAGTGTGACGGGTACCACGAGATCGCACTGCCGTTACTTGCTACTGTAGGTGGGTCAAGAAGCCAGAAGCCGGGATTCAAATGGCTTTCCCTTTCGACGATGCGCATAACCCCGATGAACTGCAGGGCATTGGGATTCCTTCCGCCCACCACCATCACCAAATCACCCGCTTTGATGTCGCTCATCACCCTCTCCTTAAACGTACCGAGTAGGCCATGCGCGATAGTCGTTACTGCCTTCGCGTAGGCCGAGAACCGATGGAATATTTTTCTTGCTCATCGGTGGTCCGAAAACGTTTGTCGTACGAGCCGGAGCGGTAATCGCCTGAGCGCGCTCATCGCGATAACTTTCGGTCAGGCGGAAACCGTGGCGGCTTGCCGTGATGCGCCCACTTAGCCGCTCCTGAGAAAGGATTTCGCGGACTGTTGCTTCGGTTAGTTCGTTCTTCAGGTCGCGAGAAATGCGGGAGAGCGTGCGATATGTGCGGCGCTGTGTGCCGGCGAGGTAGTCCAGCACCAATTGGTGATTGCCTTGGCTCATGCCGCCACCTTCCCTTGCGTCACACGGTTGATGAATTTCTTCGCGCTGGTGAACTTGCGGGACATCGCGCCTTGCAGCTTCTTGCGCAAACGCGTGCGGAGCTTGTCTTCTTTAATTAGCTGGAGTTCGGCGGCTTCGAGGTTTTCTGGCGTAGGGTCAGCAACGGCGCGGCTATAAACGAATACCGAGTTGCCGCTGTGCTGCGCCAGTTCTGCGATGTCGTTGTGATCGGGGTCGCTGTCTTCGCTCAGGTCAGGCATGCCAACTGATAGACCGATCGATACCATCAGCTTTGCCGAGGCGCGGAGACGGTTTTGCATCGGAAGCGCTTGCAAGATCACCTTGGCGAAATTGAAGTTGAGAAGGTTGTTGTCCTTCTCGAAGTCATTTAGCCAGCGATAGACCTTGTCGGCATTGTTCTTCTGGCGCTGGAAGGTGTCGGGGTGATTGCTGAACTCAATGCCCCATGCATGGCTGCCTTCGGTCTCGTTAAAGACCGAAACAATGCGGTCAACAACCGCCTCACGACTCCAGCCCATATCGATGCGATACGCCTCCACTTCGGTACGCAGCACTTTTATCCAACTATCGTGCGATTCGTTGCGCATGACTCTTTCTCCCCTATCAACTATTCTTTAACCATGATGAAAAACTTCACTTCACTCACCGACACAAATATTCAGCGCGGGCTATCGGTTGTGCGACGCGGCCCCTTACGCCGGTCATCTCTGGCGGATCTACGTTCGCCTGTTATCTCGGTCAATTTGATGCCGCGCTTTTTCGCGAGCTGCACGATTCCAGTGACCAGCTTGTATGCGGGTCTTTTTTTGCCGATCTTCCCTGTAGTCATTTCGGAAACGGTGGGCTGCGAACAGCCGATCGCGTCAGCAATCTCCGATTGGGTCATGCCGTCTTGCTGAAGGCGGCGCAGAAGGTTTGAGATGTTAGAGATGTCCATGTCACCTAATTATAGGGGTTCCTATCCTGTTGTCAATAGGAATTCCGATTTAAATATAGGTGACAATTACGCCATGAACGTCGGGGAGAGAGTGCGGCAAGCGCGCAAAGAAAAAGGGATGACCCAGGGCGACCTGGCGTCTAAGGTAGGTATTCGCCAGCCCACCCTGTCAGAACTAGAAAAAGGCGAATCTAACTCCACCGCCCACATTGCTAAACTCGCTGCTGCGTTAGGCGTTTCGGCGCTTTGGCTAGAGACGGGGCGCGGTCAGAAATTCCCGGCCGCCGCCGCTAATTCAGAGCAGGACGAGTTGGCGAAAGTGGCTTTATTAGTGCGCCAGTATTATGAGGCGACGGATAGCGGAAGAGAGTTGATACTATCCACTGCGAACAACGTCCCTAAGCGGGACACTTCTGCGGACGTTGCTGTTGTCGGCAACAAGTCGTAAGCCTGGACGCCGCGCCATATTGACCCTCGCGCGCTCAGCCATGATCTTGTACATCGATTCTTGGTCCTCAGCGGACATTGCGTAGAACATCCGGTTTACAACATCACTTTGCGATCTGTAAGGCATTTCCCCTCCACTTGATTTTGTCTGTGGTTCCGGCCGTCTACTGGTAGTTAGTGCCATAGGGGAACAGACGTTAAGAACTGTGATTCCGTACAGTATTTTAACGGAATGTTGGTATGAGTCAACCGGGATTTTGCTGTTGCCAAAGCGATTGGTTTCATCCTTAAACCTTTGATATTCAACGTAAATTTATAGTTATGCCCACTTCGCCTGCTCTCATTGTGCAGGACGTAAATCCTACTACTGATTATTAAGATTTTGTAAGATTTTCATGGTCATGTCGGACTTTTCGCCTCACATAATCATGGGATGTCACCTGCGCTCAGGCGCAATCATAAAAATGGAGGGGAAGATGAAATATGCTTTATTGATCGCATTGCTTTTGTCGAATACCGCATTTGCACGTGATGTGGCCGTGCGCGGCTATACCCGGTCAGACGGGACGTACGTGCAGCCATCGCACCGCAGTGCGCCGGACGGCAATCCGAACAACAACTATGGCACACAAGGGAATTACAACCCCTACACCGGCCAAGCCGGGACCGCCCAGCCACAACCTTACTATGTGCAGCCTGCCCCGATCTACCCGACCAATCGGGGCAACAGCTCCACCTGCCTATACGGTCAGCGCTGCTAATTAAATAGCACTCTGCCCTAGCCCGCTTCGGCGGGCTTTTTTACGCCTGTTGTTTTCCCGGATAAAAAATATTGGACATTTATCGGAATTCCTATTGACTTATTAAATAGGGGTTCCTATAATTCATCCATCGAACAACACAACGGGAGCAGCAAATGACCGACGACTTCTTCGCACTGACCGCCGCAGATATTCCAGCCCTGGTGCTGGCAGTGCTGATCTTGTTTGTGATTGCAGCTTAAGGGAGATGGGAATGACTACAGCAACGCCGATGGGAGGCCATCTATGGGATGCATCCAATGGCATCTACTACAAGTCCTTCGCGGATAAACAAAGCGCAATCGCTTTTCGTGAAAAGCTGGCCGCCGCTGGCTTTTCCCCCATTCGTACCGTTAAGGACTTCAGCATCTATACCAATTACCAAGTCTTTTACCGCTCAACCGATTCCATCACTGCGTATTGGTCCGCTCTAGCAAAAGCGAAAGGCCAGCCATGACCGGCCACAACCGCATCCCTACCGTATCCCCTGCCGCATGGTGGAAGTTCTGGCGGGATGACAGCGGCACTGCCGGACTGTGCGTGTTCATTGCTGTCTGCGCTCTGTCTGTTGCAGCCGTCCTTTATGTATTGGAGCAGTGGAAATGACTGACTTTCTAATGACCCTTCCTGAGAACGTGCGCGGCGTCCTGATCGACATGGTGAACGCGGAAATGAAAGTGGGCGGGAAGTATGACCCGTTCACTGGTGACAACGTATGCGAAGCGCTCATCTCCGCTGAAGACCCGCAGTTCAGTCAACTGGCGACTTGCCTGCGCTCTGGCGATCCGGTTCGCATTGCGGCTGCTGTGACTCTGATCTGCCGCGAATACTGGTTCGACTATGGCTGCCGCCACGAACGTGAAGCCGCAGAAGAGCATGTAGCTAATAAAGAGCCAGAAGAGCAGCCATACCACCGTCAGGCTTGGGAGCTGACCAACCAAATGTTCGAGCAGGTATCTAGCGCGCTGTTTGCTAATCAGGCGCATTAACTTTAACGCAGCACACAACAAGGAGAGAAGAAATGGAAAAGCAAATCATCGAAATCAACGGCGTGAAGATGGAAGTCGATCTGCGCTATGCAAAACGCATCGAACACTTGACGGTCGGCAGCCGCGTGAAATGCCTCATCAAAGGTTATGGCGATGATTACAAAGTGCTGCCAGGTGTGATTGTGGGCTTCGAGCCGTTTGAGAAGCTGCCCTCGATCATTGTCGCCTACCTGGACGTCGATTACAGCTCTGTCGGCATCAAGTTCAAGTCGTACAACGCCAAATGCACCGACTTTGAGATTGTCGCTGATCTGGATAACAACGCTTTGGAAGTCAACAAGGCAGACATCCTCACAAAAATGGAGCGCGAGATTGAGCGCAAGAAGCTGGAAGTGGAAGAGATCGAGCAGAAGCGTGACTTCTTCGTAAAAAACTTCGGCGTCTATTTCTCTGATTTTGTGCAGGCGTGAGCCACCACCTAACCTGCGCCGGGTAAGAGCGTAGGGCCAAGAGGGGTAGCGATTGTGCGAGATCAGAACGCGCGATGTGGCCGCAAGCCATTAGCCGGAACGCTGACGTTAGCAACCTGCGCAGGGCAGTCGCTACCACCTGTTGGTTAATCACCGCAGTACCGGAGTGGGCGGTATCGCAAATCCCACACCAGGATAACAAGGAGAAGTGATGAATCTTGTCGACATTTTGGAATGGCAAAAGGAATACGAGCGCGGCGGCGAACTGCCCGGCAATGTTATGGAAGAGCTGTTCGCAAAAACCATTCGACACGATGACTTGGCGCAATCGCTGGCAAACGTTCTCCGCATTCTTGAGGCAGTCAAGTATACGGTCGGTCTCGGCAAGCTGCAATTAGACCGCATGGCGGATGCACGGGCCGTGCTTGATAGAACCAACGGCTCCTAACGGGAGAAAGCCATGACCCGCCACCTACCAACAGCAGCAGCCCTAGCCGCCCTCCTTCTTCTATACGGCTGGATGGGGAAAGACGATATGGCAGAACAAGAGCGTGCTGCTGCTTATGCTGCCGAGATTATGGAACAGGCAAAGCAGCAAGCGTTAGCGAAGGCGGAATACAACCGGCTCGTTAAGCAAGCAGATGAGATGTTGGCTTTGGGAGAGATGAAATGAGTAAAGGCGGCGGAGCGGCATTTCCCGTACAAGGATTCGGTACACGCAACGGTCAAGGCGTTGAAGTGGTGTACGAGCAAGGCATGACCTTGCGCGACTACTTTGCGGCGAAGGCGATGCAGGCGCTGATCGCAGTAGAGACGGCAGATAACACGATGGAGGCAGACCTGTGGGCTCCACATCTCGCCTATGAGATTGCCGACGCCATGCTTGCGGAGCGCGCCAAATGATCCTCCACCAATACGAAGAAGGAACGCCCTGCCAAGGCATGAACTGTGGCACGACCACCTCACAGCATTCAAAGGAATGCATTGCAGAGCATACGGCTGGTTGTGCTGGTGGGTTCTTTGGGAAATGGTTGCCGATTGAGAGTGCGCCCGAGGACGGGACACTGATCCTGTTGCTACACCAAGGTCACACGGCCATTGGATGGTATGCGCCGCATGATTGCTACGAATGGTGCTTTGTAGAAAGCGCGAGCACTAACGGCCCCAACATCGAAGCAAATGCATTCATAAAGTCTGCAACGCAAAAGCTCAAGTGGATGCCCCTCCCTCCACCACCATCACTTAACGAATAGATCCACCAACTTAACGCGGGCAGAGTCTCCGCAGAAGGAAATGAAATGACAGCACTCGTCGTACAGCAAGCAGCGAAACTCGCCTCCCTTTTCAACATTCCGGAGTCAAGCGACCTCGTCGCCGTTCTGAAAGCCACGGCGTTTAAGGGCCAAGTGTCCGATGCGCAAATGAGCGCCCTGCTCATCGTGGCGAACCAATACAACCTGAACCCGTGGACAAAGGAAATCTACGCTTTCCCCGACAAGAACAACGGCATCGTCCCTGTGGTCGGCGTGGACGGTTGGAGCCGCATCATCAACGAGAACCCACAGTTTGACGGCATGGACTTCGAGCAGGATGAAGAATCCTGTACCTGCATCATCTACCGCAAAGACCGTTCCCACCCGATCAAGGTTACCGAATACCTGAGCGAGTGCAAACGTGGTGCCGCGCCTTGGCAGTCGCACCCGAAACGCATGCTCCGCCACAAAGCAATGATCCAGTGCGCCCGTCTCGCCTTTGGTTACGTGGGCATCTATGACCAAGACGAAGCGGAGCGGATCGTTGATGTGAACGAAAAGCCGAATCAGCGCAATGCCGCATCTGTTGCCAGCCAAGCGCAGGCCGAAGCCGAGGATGTACTCGATCACGAAACACGCGAAACGCTGCTGGCCGACCTTTATGCAGTCGCAGACACCGGAACCGAAGCCCTGCAAGAAGCATGGGGCAAGCTGCAGAAGCACGAACGCAAAGCACTGGCAAACGAACTGGATGCGCTGAAAGATCGCGCCGGAAAGGTCATCGATGGCTGACCTCCAACGTACAGACGAATGGCATGCCGACCGCTGCGGCCATGTGACCGCATCGAAGTTCGGCGCGATCCTGGCGAAGAAGAAGGACGGCAAGCCCACGCAGGCCCGCGAAGACTACTTGATGCAGATCGTTACGGAACGTATCACCGGCCAGCAGGAAAGCGGCATGACCTCCTTTGCCCTTCAATGGGGCAAGGACGCGGAACCTTTCGCCCGTTCTGAGTTTGAAGGCGATACCGGCCTGATCGTCGTGGAATCTCCATTCGTAAAGCACCCGACGATTAGTTGGGTCGGTTGCAGCCCTGATGGCTTGATTGGCAAAACAGCCGGGTACGAAAGCAAATGCCCGAAGAACTCGGCTATCCATCTGGCTACCATCCGCGACGGCATGCCAGAAGAACACAAGCCGCAGGTGCAAGGTTGTATGTGGGTGACAGGTCGGCAGGAATGGTGGTTCGTCAGCTTTGACCCTCGCATGCCGCCACACCTACGGCTTTACAAGGAGCTTATCAAGCGAGACGACAAGTACATCGCAAATCTGGAAGCAGAAACGATCAAGTTTCTGGAAGAAGTAGAGGCACAAATTCAACTCTTTAAACAGGCGGCTTAAATGGCATCAGTGAACAAAGTAATCATCGTTGGCAATTTGGGCCGCGATCCTGAAACGCGCCACCTCCCAAACGGCGATGCGGTAACCAATATCGCAGTCGCCACCACGGAAAGCTGGAAGGACAAGAACACCGGCGATAAGAAGGAAGTGACCGAATGGCACCGCATCACCTTCTATCGCAAGCTGGCCGAGATCGCTGGTCAGTACCTGAAGAAGGGTTCGTCGGTCTATATCGAAGGCCGCCTGCAGACGCGCAAGTGGACCGACAAGGAAAACATCGAGCGCTACACCACGGAAATCATCGCGGACACGATGCAGATGTTGGGCGGGAAGCCAAGCGGAGGTAGCGCGCCCATGGAAGCGCCAAGCAAAGGCGATATGGACGACGACGTGCCCTTCTGACCGAGCGAGGCTTTCGCCATTGAGCCGTAGCCCTGCAATAGCAGGTAATCAATGGCGCTGAATAACGATAAAGGGGAAGAGATGAACAACTACGCGGCATATATCACGCCTGAACAAGCGCGAGCAAACGGCGATACGCGCTCTCTTGGCGAACTGCGCGCACTGGCGAGGAACAAGAAGAAGTGCTGCAACTGCGATGAGCCTGTATGGCGTTATGGTGGTTGCGGCATGTGCTTTAGCTGCACGACTGGCGAATCCGACGCCTCTGGCGATTATGAATTGGAGCAAGCATGACCCAATCCCACACTACAGGTAGTGATGAACAGATGAGCGAAGAAACCAAGGTGTACAACCCATGGCGCGAGTTCATCGAAAACGTCATCAGCGGCGACAACTACTTCCGCACAAGCGAATGGCACGATTTGCTGGAAGACTTGGATCGGCTTTATGCCATCGAAGCTAGCCGCCAATCACCAGCAGCGGAAGCGGTAGTGCCGACAGAGATTGCAGCCGAAGCAGCCAAGCTCGCTCCGATACTGCGCGACATGATCGAACATAGCGGCGAGGAACAGGGCGTCGATATTTATGCGGACGACTACACCGCGCCAGACGGTGACGTGTATGTGGCTCGTGCCGTGCAATTGCTTCAAGAAATCGCATTGGCCCCAAACCAGCCAGCAGCCATTGAGCCAGTAGCAGCGCAAGCGATGACAGATGAGCAGATCGATTCCTTGATGCCAGCCGATGTGCAGCGTTCGGCAGAATGCCACAAAACACGTTGGAGGCAGTTCGCCCGCGCCCTACTCGCCTCGCAACCTGCACCGGCAACGGGTGCGCAGGGTGTCGAGTATCCGTACACGGCTCTTGCCGAGATTGCGGAACTGGTGGGACACGATACCAGCAAAGGCTTCCGCGCAAACCTTGTTGAGTCGGTGCGCGCAGCACTCGCATCGGCACAGCCAATAGAGCAAGCCACATTTGATGCAAGTGATGCAATTGAGCGAATACAAGATGCATGCGAGTTTCTTGAGGAATTGTCTGCGACGAATGAAGATGCCACTTCGACGCTGAAACGTTTGCAATCCGCTTTACGCATTATTCGACTCGCCCCGCAGCAATCTACCGCCATCGACGTGCGGGAGCTTCTCGAAGCAATTGACCGGAAAGCCGAAGCCGGCTTGTGCTACTACCAACTTGGATCGGTACGGTCGTTTCATGAAGATATTCGCCGCATGATTGCCGACCACTTCGCCAAGTCATCACCACCGGCAACCGAAGCGGGAGAGCAGCAATGAAAGAAACATGGGTCATGAAGTGGAAGCGAACCCTGTGCAACGTGTTCGGACACCAGCCTGTACATCGCTGGGAATATGGCGGCCACTGGCACGGCGAATGCAAACGCTGCCGCACTCTGTACACCGAAGATAAGGATGCGCCATGACTGCTGACATCAAGACAGTGCTGACGGACGAGGCCATATTGGACGCTGCAGTACAGGCTCGCCTTGTATGGCAAAACGGCGACGAGTACCCGACACCGTACAGAGAAGACGTGTGCATCAGGAGCGAGGCGATACGCTTTGCTCGCGCCATCGAACGCGCCGTTCTTTCCGCAATTGACAGTGAGCGGAAGGATGATTCCCGTGATGCGCGCCGGTATCGAGAAGCGCGTCAGCACCCGTATTTGTATGGCATCGGCAATCCAGAGCCGTGGCAATTTGATGCATACATCGATGCCGCGCTTGAAATCTCTGCCAGTAAATCCAGTGAGGTGAAATCGTGAGCCTGACTGCTGACGAGATTGTCATTCTCCGCACTTTGAAAGTGTGGCGAGAGCGCGATTATGGGTATGCCCGTCCGATGGACGTAGGCGGCAGCGACGGCAGCAATCATTCAGCCGTGCTGAAGAAGCTAGCAAGATACGGCCTAGTTGATCGCAAGCGCCGAAACACGATCTGCAATGTCTTTTGCAACAGCAACCGTGGATCGTACGTCTATGCGATCACGGATGCGGGTATCGCCGAGATCGCCACCAACCATCCAGCCAATACGGGTGATAAATGAGCAAATGTGATAAATGCGGATATGACGATCACGGGACCGGCGATACGGCGCACTATTGCCGCAAACTTGATTTGCAAAGCCCTGTGACTCCCGATCCATACAGCCAAGCCGCATCGAACCGCAGGGCAGACGAGCAAGTAAGGGAGGTGGTGCGAAATCAGGTGTTGGAGGAAGCGGCGATAGCGTGCTTCGATATTAGATTTGCTCGCGAAGGCTTTGATCGGACATCGTGGAATCAAGGCGTGATCGATTGCATCAACGCCATCCGCGCCCTGCAATCCACCACGCCAGCGGAGCCAGTGGAAAACGGGTGGCTGCCGATAGAAAGTGCTCCGGTGGACAAGGAAATTTTGCTTACCGCTACTCTTCACAACATGTTGACGCCAAAGCCGCAGCGCGTGGTCGGCCGAAAGGATTCCCGTGGCGGCTGGTGGTCAACTTGCGGACAGACTCTTAGTCACATGCAATGTTGGCAGCCCTTGCCGCCTCCACCATACAGCCAAAGGAATGAGTGATGATCCAATCGTGCCAGTTAGTTCTTGTGCTGACTATCGCAATCGTAATCCTTAATCAATGCTCCTAATCATGACAGACATCAAAGAATTACTAAGCCTAGTCGCGCAAAGCCCACGCGCTGATTCTGATCTGGCTAAGGCTGCGCTTGAGAGGATTGTGGAGTTGGAGGCATATGAAGCCCGATTCGAGTGGATCGTAGATAACTGCAATGTTGAGGGCGGCGGTCACGGCTTTACCATTTTCGTCCCTATCGATCACGAAGACATTGGATGTGGAATTGACGCCGCCATAGCAGCGCAATCGAAGGAGCAAGGATGACTGGATTTGCAATGAAACGAGAGATGGTTAAGAGCCGCCAAGCGCGGCGAGAGTTCGAAGATATGCCGGTTACGGAAATGACGGTAGGCCAATTGCGAGAGTTGATTCAAACCGAGGTCGCGAAAGCTATCGCACAGGATCGGCAAGCACAATCTGAGAAGTCTTGGGGAAGGCCGCCATTTATGATCGGGCCATGAGGAGGAGCAAGGATGATCGATGAACTGGCAGCCAAGGGATACATCATGCTTGATCGTGCGCCTTGGACATACGATCTACTGCCGCCTCAGTTCATGTGGCAGGCATCGTCAAAGCGGTATTTGTGGGCGGTTGGCGAGAGCTTCACCGGAACCATTGATTTGCGGAGGGGACAAGGATGACGACTGAAGAATTACTGATTACCGCTGCCGCTAAGGGTGCGCAGTTCTACGCAGAGCAGCACCCACGGCCATCACATGTAAATGCGATGCAAGCGGCCGAGATGTTGAACAAGTCGCCGCAGACCGTGCGCAAGATGATTAAGGACGGCCGGTTGGCGCTCAATCGTTTGGGCCTGATCCCTGTGTCAGAGATCGATCGTGCTTTGCTGGTCAAGTAATGCGTTTTGCAATATCGGCGGCGCTGGCGTTGTAATAGACCAGCGCCTGGTCGATCTTTGTCCACCCGAACATTTTGCACATGTCGAACACCGCCTGTTGTGCAGCGATGCCTTTTGATTGCATGCGCCCGGCGATCCATGTTGCCGCCGTGTGCCGGCTGTCGTGGAACGTGAATCCCTGTAGGCCCGCCCTACCTCGTGCCCTCCTGAATAGCGCGTCGAGCGTTTGTGGCGTTATGCCAAACACGCGGATAGGGTCAAAGCCTTCCATGCTCCATATGATCGCCAGTGCTTTTGGCGTCAGCGGCACATCGCGCGCCTTACCGTTCTTCGTCATTGGCAAAGAGCAGTAGCCGTCGTGAACTCGATCCCACGTCAGATTGCATAGCTCGGAGGCCCGCATGCCTGTACGCAGCGCCACAAGGAAACAGCATGCAGCCGCTTGTGATACTGACCGTACGTGGCCTCTCGCATATCCGAACGCGCGGAGCATTTGGCGGATCTGCCAGCGTGTAATGACGACTTCGCGATGTGCAGGGCTAGAAGGCTTGCGCAAGTCGCGCACTGGATTCTTATCGATCCACTTCCATTCGCGCCGTGCAGCCTCGAATACGGAGCCGAGCAGGTTTATTTCGCGCAGTACCGTACCGGGCTTTACCTTCTTCAGTCGAGTATCCCGCCAGACGGCCAAATCATCTGTACCGACCTCGCCAATCTTCTTGTTGATCGGCAGATTGTGCGACTCGAAAGCCTTTAAACGCAGAATCTCCCATCGCTCCCCACGCTTTGTGGCGGACTCGTTTTCTGCGTATCGTTGTAGCGCGTTGAGTAAGGTATGCTTGGAGCCAGCAGGTGTTTTGGAAGCTGCTCTGATCTCCGTTTCGCGGCGAGCAGCCCATGCTTCGGCCTCGCGCTTTGTGGGGAATACGGAGCTGTCACGCGTGCCCAGGATAGAGATTTGAGCGCGGTATCCCTTCTTGTGCTTTTGGATGCTTGCCATCGTGGGGAGCAGAGAAGGCTCTGCATGGGGAATCGATGGGGAATGAGTATATCGTTTTTGATCGTTTAGGCTAATTATTAGTTTCCATCGGCTTGCTGTTTTGCCTATGAAAGATAACTAAATAACGCCTCACGCGATACTATCTACTACGATGGTGGTGCCCGGAACCGGAAACATCATGCTAGCACTGGCGCGGCCTGTAGGCTTTTGTGGGTGAATTTTGGGGAATCCCATGCGTCCTATTACTTCTTCTCCGCCGCCTTTCTCGCCATCTCCTTGTC
>Ga0310811_10000583_pt1 | contig 46877 bp, 39 predicted proteins | sample YCmetagenome_FD_207642 | JGI IMG/M metagenome (GOLD analysis project Ga0310811, IMG submission 207642) | Soil microbial communities from experimental microcosm in Duke University, North Carolina, United States - YC | ecosystem: Engineered > Artificial ecosystem > Soil microcosm > Unclassified ...
CCGCTCTTCCACATGGCTTCGTGCCGCCGGAAAGTTACTTCCCTCTCGCCTTCGCGAACTCCTCCACCCGCTCCCGCACGCTGAGCACGTGCTTTGGCAGCGGCAAGTGGCTGCCTTCCTCGAGGATGGGAATCAGTTTGTCGAATTCGGGGCCGGAGTGCGATCCGGTGATCACGATGCGGATGGGATGAAATAGCTCTTTGCCCTTAGCGCCGGTTTCAGCCTTCACTTCATTGACCAGCTTCTTGAAGCATTCGGGCGTGAGCTTGCCTTCGCACGCCTGCTCATCCTCAAGAATCTTGACGGTGAATCGAGTCAAAACCGCCTCGGTGTTCGGCAAGCCGAGCACTTCGGCATTATCCGGCGCAACCAAGGCGGCTTTTGCGTCGTATCCGAGTATTCGTGACAATCGCTCGGGAAGCTGATCCAGGCGATCGACGGGCAAAAAGGTTGTGACCAGATGGTCCACAAACTGGCGCTCGTCGGTTCCGGGAGGATCGCAGGCTTCAGGATTCGAGTTCGCGATGAGCCCCAGGAAGCCTGCCTGGCGAACAAATGGCGCGACCAGGGTGATCAATCGCTCGCGGTTGCAATGAGCCATGTAGTGCCGGTTGAGCCAGTACAACTTCTCCATATCGAAGACAGCCGGCGACGGTGTCACGCGCTCCAGCGAAAACTCCTTCACCAGTTCCTCGCGCGAAAAAATCTCACGCGTGCCGCCGGTCGGCGCCCAGCCTAGCAATGCCAGATAGTTAGTGAGCGCCTCAGGCAAAACTCCCATTTCGCGAAAGTTGGCAATCGAGGTCGCGCCATGGCGCTTCGAAAGCCGCTCGCGATCTGCGCCGAGGATTGTTGAGAGGTGCGCAAACTCCGGCACTGGCCAGCCCAGCGCTTCGTACAGAGCAACCTGCTTCGGTGTGTTCGAGAGATGATCGTCGCCACGGATCACATGCGTGATCTTAATCAACGCGTCGTCAATCACGACGACGTAGTTGTAAACCGGCATTCCCGACGAGCGCAGGATGATGGGATCGCTGACGACTTCGTTCGAGAACTCGACCTCGCCGTGAACGATGTCATGGAATCGTATCGGGTGCTCGGGAATCCGTAAGCGAATGGCGCAGGCTTCTCCTGACGTACGTTTACGCTGCGCTTCGGCAGGATCAATCGTCCGGCATTTGCCGGAATAGATTGGCTGGCGATGCTCAGCAGTCGCGCGCTCCCGCTCCCGCTGGAGTTCCTCTTCCGTACAGAAACACAAATAGGCCTTGTGCTCGGCGAGCAAGCGCTCAGCGTGTTCGCGATAAATGTCCAGACGATCGGATTGGCGGTAAGGGCCGAATTCGCCGCCGGCGTCGGGGCCCTCATCCCAATCGAGGCCGAGCCACTTCAGGTCGTCGATGAGCTGGCCCTCGAAGCGCGCCTCGCTGCGATCGAGGTCGGTGTCCTCGATGCGGAGCACCATGGTGCCGCCCTTTTGCCGCGCGAAAAGCCAGTTGAAAAGCGCAGTCCGGGCGTTGCCGACATGAAGATGACCGGTCGGGGAAGGGGCAAAACGCACACGGACGCTGGAGTTCGAGGTCACAAGGCGATGTTAGCAGAGGCGTGCGCGACCTGCGGGACGCCGGCGAATACGGGCAAACCCGTATAGGGCAACTACCGCCTCGTGGCAGCATCTTACGTCGCACATGTCGGAATCCGCGTTGGCGTCAGTCCTGCTCCTGATGTTGCTTCTTGTCGGCCTTGCCCATCTGCTTGGGTATCTCTTCGTCCGGTTACACCAGCCCAAAGTTGCCGGAGAAATCCTGGCGGGAGTGGTGTTGGGGCCGGCGCTGTTCGGACGATTGCCTTTCGCGGCGCACTTGCCCGACATTTTGAACCGGAACCATCAGGTGTTCGACTTCGTTTATTGGCTGGGCTTGCTCTTGCTTATGTTTCTGTCGGGGGCGGAAACACAACAGCTGTTTACCCGGGACGAACGGCGAGAGGTGGGGTGGCTCGCCATCATCGGAACCGGAGTTCCGTTCCTGCTTGCGTTGCTTCTCGGACCGTGGCTGATTCGGCCATCCCTTGCCGGACCGAACGGCAATCGCATTTCATTGATCATTATTCTCGCAGTCGGCGTGGCTGTGACATCGGTTCCAGTTGTCTCGAAAATCTTTGCCGATCTCAAGATCCTTCACACCCGATTCGCGCGCCTGGTGCTCGGGGTCGCGGTGCTGGAAGACATCGTTTTGTGGCTGGCGCTCGCCGTTGCTACAGCAGTAGCTGGAACAATTGCACTCGAGCCGCGGACGCTTGCTTACCACTTGATCGCCACCATTGTGTTTTTTGGCCTCGGTCTGACGATCGTTCCGCGCATCATCAAACGAGTCAATAAATCACGGTTCAATATATTCGCGCAGCAGTCGCCCGTCGCCTATGCCCTCGCCATATTGCTCGCCTACTGCGCAGTGGCAGGAGCGCTGCGGGTCAGCCTGGTGTTTGCCGCATTTCTTGCCGGGTTCTCGGTTGTTCACAAGAAGAGAAAGTTATTTGCTGAGGCGCTGGACGCAATTGGAAAAGTCGCGTCTGCGTTCTTTATACCGCTCTACTTCGCGATTGTCGGACTGAAACTCGACCTGATTCGAGGTGTATCGCTGTGGATGCTGGCAGCGTTCATTCTGGGAAGTTGCATCGTGAAGATCACCTCGGTCTCGATGGCAGGCCGTTTCGCGGGATTTCGCGGCCTCGATTTAATAAACCTGGCAATCACCACCAACGCTCGCGGAGGCCCGGGAATCGTGCTGGCGAGCGTGGCTTTCGATGCTGGGATCATCAGTCCCGCGTTCTATACGACGCTCGTTGTGGCGGCGGTGCTTACGTCTCAATTCGCCGGGGCCTGGCTCGATTACGTGATGCGAAAAGGCTGGCCACTGCTCACACCAAAGGGTGAGGTAAGCCAATCAACTTTGGTCGAAAATGAAGGGCCATCGAGGGCGTAGGTTCTCGCTATGTGTGCGGCGCTCGCCTGCTCTGGATAGCATTCAGATGTTGTCGAAGGCGATTGACTACTTGCTCGCGCTGAAAATCGTTCATTTCGAGCTTCAGTTCTTCCAGCGCGAAGTGGATCACGTCGTGATGATGGATTTCTTCCGGCGCCACATCGTTACTCAACTCAAGCCAGATTCCGTGCAGCAAGTCGATCTCTTTGGTGGTGAGATGTGGCGCGTGCGGCCCGAGATAAGCGATGTGTTCCTGACCCGTGGGCAAGTACAGAATGAGTGTTAGCTGCGGCCGGGGTTCCGGCAGGCGCTCCCACGCAAGTCCGGCAGTGCGCGCTTCCTCGGTCACGGGACGATTCGGCGAAGCTCCCAGAACCACCACCGAAGACTGCAGGCCTTGCGCTGCGCGCAAAATGGCTTCCCACTTTTCCGTCGCTCCAGCTACGGCAAGGTGGATCGTCTTGCCTTTTTTTTCCGCCAGCGCCAGTGCTTTGGTGAACAGCGTTTGTTCTTCGGAACTGAACAACTGCTGGGGCTCGAGTTCGTACTCGCCGCCTTCCCCGCGCCCAAGGAAGCGAAGATGCAGCGCGACCACGTCCTGCTTGCGCGCGTCCACCCGATCAAGGGTCTGCGAGAGGTTGTAGAGCGTGTTGTAGTTGCGGACCATCACCAGCACATTACCCTTGCGGACCCCGAGCGCCTGGGGCGTCAGGTCATCACCGGGCTCGACGTTGAATTGGTCCAGTTCGGCATGCTGACTGCGGCGACGGCGCGTGATCTTCTCCGAAACTTCAAACACAATGAAAAAGACAAGTGTGAAGGCGAGACCCGAAACCGTGGCGACTTCCTTGGTAAACAGGTTCACTGCGCACAGCGCAGTCAGCGTGGCCGTGATGATGACAAGCCCGAACGGGATCTCGAATTTGCCGATGTGAAAGTTCAACGGCACCTTGTAGTCACGCTGGCCGGGCTCGGTGTAGCGAAGCACGAGCACCGCCAGGCCTTTCATGGAAAAGCTCCACATCACGCCGAAGGCATAAGCTTCGCCGAGGACGATCACGTCGCCGTGACTGAGGATGATCGTAATCAACTGGAGCGCGACGACCAGGTTCAGAATGCGATAGGAAGTTCCGTATTTCTTTTGTGGACGCCGGAACCAGTCCGGCAGAATGCCGTCTTCAGAAACACGGTTGAGAACGCCATTGGAGCCCACGATCGCCGTGTTGACCGCGCCCGCCAGCATCAGTACGCCAACGAATACCACGAAGATGTGAAACGCCAGCCGTAATCCGAACGGCCCCACCAGATTCATCGCCAGGCCGCCGATCAGGTTTTCCTGGTAACTGCCGCGGACAGAATCCGGAATGATCATGACGGCGAAGAACGTCACGCCGGCGGTAAAGACCAGGCTGTAGAGGAAGATCACCAGGGCGGCTTTTTTCAGGTTCGGCAGTTTCGGGTGCTCGATCTCGCGATAAACCTGTGCCATCGTCTCCTCGCCGCTCATTGCCAGCACAGAGTGACCAAGGCCGATGAGAATGCCGATGATCCCGATCGCCGGCAGCCCGGTGTGACGCAACCAGCCCAGCGCGCCGCCGTGCTCGCCCTGAAAGAAAGTAATGGTGCGAGCGGTTGGCAGCGGAGGAAGATGCGCGCCGCGCACAAACAATGTCACTACCGACCAGAACACCATGATCACAACCATCACGGTCGTAATCTGCATGATGCGCAGCGCCTTTTCGCTGGATTCGTGAATACCTTTGATGTTCTCCCTCCAGAAATAAATCGTGCAGAGGATAGCGAAGGCAGCCGAGGTCAGATTCTCGGGTAACACCAAATGCCAATGCAGATACTGAAAGATCTCGTTCAATACTCCGACCAGATATTGCCCAGCAGAAACGCCGCTGATTGGGCCGGTCAGGATGTAGTCGAACATGAGCGCAGACACGGAGAACTTCGCCAACCCGCTGCCCATCGCCTCCTTCACCACGCGATACACGCCGCCGCGCACGAACATCGAGCAGCTCTCGATGTAAAGCAGCGCTACGCCGGCAGCGATGATCATGATCGCGAGAATGAACCAGGGCGCAGTCTTTCCGATGAAGTGTTCGGAAATTCCTCCGGCGTAAAAGGCCGACGAGCCCATGTCGTTGAGAACGATGGCGGCAACCCGCCAGAAAGAAATAAAGGCGAGCATGGCGCTCGAAGCGACCAATACCCGGGCAGAAGGGTTTATCCCCTGAGAAGTGGACCTATTTTTTGTGGCTTCCATGAGACCCGGCCGCCGAGCAGCGCGAGCGCTCCCTTCTTGCGTTTGCGAGGTTAGCTGTCGGGCTCGGACTGAAAGGTGTCCTACCGCGCGCCGGATGGGCCGGCCTGACGGATTCGCCCCGTCGGAACTTTGCCGGAACACTTCAGTGCTCCAGATCAATCCCGTTGCGGGTCCCCCGCTCCCGCCTAAGTGGCGGGATTCAACGTCGCATTGATTTTAAAGGTGAATGCCTGCAGTCGCAAGCAGGCTGACGTTATCGATCAGTGATCGTCGAGAGAGCGCCGGTAGAGCTCGTGCTTGAGCTTTTCGAGAACTTCGTGCCGCTTGTCGCTATGCAACTCTTTGTCGAGCTCTTCCAGAGCCAGGGCAACGATGTGGTAGTGATGGGTTCCGGCAAGGGCAGGATCGGAGGTGACCTCAAGCCAAAGATGATGCAGAAGGTTCAAATCCTGATCGCGGAGGCGCGGAGTATGCGGCCCGAGATAATATTCGCGAGCGACGCCGTCCGGCAGCCGAACCTCCATCACGATGCGTGGTTTAGGTTCGGGTAGCCGCTCCCAGGCGTCACCCGTGAGCTTCGCCTGCTCATCAGCGCTTAACTTGTTCGAAATGCCGCAGACGATGCGGCTCGATTCCAACCGCTGAGCCGTCACGACAATCGCGTCGAAAACGTCGGTTGCCGGGACCACGAGCAGCGATACCGGCTTGCCTTCTTTTTCTGCTGCCGCGACCGCAGCGGTGAAAAGCTCCTGTTCGTAGTGATCAAACACCTGGCCCGCATCGAGCGAAGTGTCACCGAAGGAGTGCTCGCGATGGTAGAGGCGCGCGGTCATCACGATTACGTCTTGTTTCTGTGTGTCAGTTCGCCGGAGCACGTCGCGGAGGTAGTAGAGATTCTTGGGATCGCGCACCGCTACGACGATGTTGCCGGGCCTGACGCCGAGGGTCTCATTCTCCGGCTCTTCGTTGCCATAAACGCGGAACTGATCCAAGCCTTCCGGCTTGCCGGCGCGTTTCCTGGCAACCCGCCGCTCGGAATAGGTGAACAGCGCGAAGAAAACCAGGCTGAAGGTCACGCCTCCGACTGTTGCCTGATATTTGGTGAAGAAATTCACCAGCGCTGTCAGGAACAGAACCGTCGCAATCAGAACTACACCGAGGGGAAATTCTCGTCCGTTGCCAAGCGGAATGTTTCCTGGTACCTTCCATTCGCGCTTCGCCGGTTCGGTGTAGCGCAGCACCAGCACCGCCAGCGCCATCAGGGCGAAGCTCCAGACCACGCCGAACGCGTACAGACCCGCAAGCGTGAACACGTTCCCGCGCGTCAGGACGATGGTCAGCAATTGCATTCCGACAACGAGATTGATGATGCGATAGCTGGTTCCATAGCGGGGATGGGGCTTCTGAAACGCATCGGTTAGCACGCCGTCTTCGGCTACGCGGTTGAGAACGCCGTTCGCTCCAACAATCGACGTGTTTTGCGCGCCCGAAAGGATGAGCACGCCTACGATGACCACAAAGCCCTGAAAGATCAGCTTTGCCCAGACCGGTCCCCACAGGTGCAGCGCAATTCCGCTGATCAGGTTCCCGAAATACTGCGGCCGCACGTTATCGGGAATGATCATCACCGCGAAGAACGACGTCAACGCCGTGAACAGCAGGGCGTAAATGCCGATGACGACCGCAGCTTTCTTGAGATTTTGCAGCTTGGGGTGCGCGATCTCGCGATTTACCTGCGCCAGAGTCTCTTCGCCGCTCATGGCCAGCACCGAATGACCGAACCCGACGAAGACGATGAACATGGTGAGATGGCTGAGCCAGCTGTCCTTGAGCGAATGCAGCCAGCCCAACGATTCGTGGTTCAAGCTGATTCCATACTTCAAGGGATTCGGCGGGACCTGAAACGGGCCGTGAATGACCGTGATAGTGCACCAGATGATCAGAATCACCACCATCACAGTAGTGATACTCATGATCTGCAGCGCCTTCTGGCTGGATTCATGAAGGCCCTGGGTGTTCTTCCACCAGAAATACATGGTCACCGCGATGGCAAACAGGGCCGCGCCAATGTTCTCTGGAATCCGGAAGTGCCAGTGCGCGTGCTGCAGGAGTCCATTGAGCAGGCCCATTAGATAGAGGCCGGCGGACACGCCGCTGATTGGCCCGGTCAGGATGTAGTCGAACATCAGGGCCGAAACAGAAAACTTGGCCAGAGTTCCGCCCATCGCGCGTCGTACAACGCGATAGACACCTCCGCGAACGAACATGCTGGTGGATTCGATATACAGCGCCCGCACACAGTTTGCGAACAGCATGACCGCGAGAATGAACCACGGCGCACTCTTGCCAATGACTTTTTCGGCGTCGCCGCCGACGTAGTAAGCGGATGAGCCGAGATCGGAAAGCACTATCGCCGCCGCGCGCCAGAAAGAGATGAAACTCAGCAGGACGGTAGTGGCGACGAAGACTTTGACGGCCGGACGGCGATTGATGAGGGCACTGGACATCGAACGAAGGTGATCGGCGCTGGTCTTAGGAATTTAGCACACGCACGCCTAGGAATGGTCGGCAGGCCGGGCGCAGGCAAGATGCGTCTTTGTGATGCGGTCGTGCCACGAGAGTTGGTCTTCGTCTAAAAAACACCAGGCATAGCCGAGGCCGAGGGAGATCCAGGAGAGTAACGACGCCAGCACCCGCCAGCGGCGAAGGCTTCGTGAAACCGGACGGCCGTCGAATCGGGTAAGCGCGAGCCGGCAAAGTCGGATGCCCGGTGTGCTTCCTGTGTAGACCAGGAAAGCGTACTGATACGCGAACCACAACGCAGCTACGACCATGGCCGCGGCCTCGAAGATCGGTTTGCCGGGCTGCAGTGGCGCATTGAAGCGAAACAATACGTATCCGAAGATCGCCAAGGCCGCGGCGACGAACAATCCGTCCACTCCCGCCGCTGACAGCTTCCTCCCCAGCGGGGCGGAACTTAACGGCATGTCGAAGCCCGGCCGCCGTTCTGGTGTTGGCTCTTTGGCACCTTCGATCAGAATGCCGCCAAGTGCGGGCGGGGGCGGCATCAGTCCAGGAGCCTCCATTATCCGCGGACGATCGAGCAACGGTTCGGCTAATTCGTCTAGAGGTCGCGGCGGACCCGCCGGGCGCGGAAACTCAATCACCCGTGCGGTCGCTTCAAGAGAAACAGGATTTTCCGGAACCTGCCGCGATCTTGGAATCTCGACCTGCCACGGGGGATCGTTCGAAAGCTGAGGCTCGAGCTCCATGTTGGCTCTTGGCCGGGCGGGCGGCGGCTCAAACTGCAAGTGAAGTGACGGATACCGGACCTTGGGCGCCTTCCGCGACTTGTAATGGTTTACCTTCGCGCTGACCTGGTCACGCCAGTCGTCGCCCATCGTCGAGAGAGGGGCTTCTGGCTGGTTCACAATGGAGTCGCCGGTTTCGATCGGCTGAAGCGGTGGCTCATCGTTGGGCGCGGGTAGCGATGTCGCCTGCTGCTCGTGCTTGAGCTCTGGATCATCAACAACGAAACTCGCCTTCGGGTCTACTGCGTCGAGGCTTGCGGAAAACTGCTGTTCACTGACGTCTGGCGCATCGGGATCAAAGTATGTTGATTGCTCGGGAACGCCGGTTTGTGATTCCTGTGGGTCCATCTGGCGATCTGGCGCTTGCAGCATTTTGCCTCGCCGCTCGCGAACGTGCTAAGTTCACGGTGACTCTGGACGGCGTGCACTCCCGATGCGAGCTCGTACATGTTTGGTTATCACGACGGCTTGGGTTTGTCATCTGTTACTCACCATTCCGTTAGTTACCAGCCAGTTGCTTCCTGCATCGACTCGGGCGCGAACAGGCTCCGGTAACAATGTTCCTCTCACCATCGAAGCGGCGACGCAGGAGAAAGAGGGCGATCTTTACAAACTTCAGGGCGATGTGAAGATCCGATACGGCGCATACACGCTCTCAGCCGACCGTGTCACCTATGACCAGGATTCCGGGCAGGCTGATGCCGAAGGTCATTTGGTTCTGGAGGGAGGCCCCAATGACGAGCACATCGAAGCCGCTCGTGGTGCGTATAACCTGCAGAGCGAAACCGGTAAATTTGAAGATGTCATTGGCACCGTTGGAGTGCAGCTACGCCGGAATCGCACTGCGCTGACCGGCCCCAATCCTTTTTTCTTTCACGGCCGGATCGTAGAAAAAACCGGGCCTGATCATTACATCGTCACCGACGGAACCATCACAACCTGCGAAATGCCGCGGCCCAAATGGATGTTCGTGGCCCACAAGGTGGATGTCGAAGCCGGAGGCAACGCGAAAATCTATCGAACCGACTTTCGACTCGAAGGCATTCCAGTCCTGTTCTTGCCTTTTGCCACCCATCCTGTGCAGAAAGCACCCAGGCAGTCCGGATTTCTGATTCCCAACATCGGCCGATCTTCGACTCGCGGCTATACCGTAGGCGAGTCAGTCTTCTGGGCGATTCGACGCGATATGGACCTGCTTGCCGGTGCCGAGTATTTTTCGAAACGCGGCTGGGCGCCGGACGGAGAATTCCGCATGCGCCCAACGGAAAACTCCTTCGCCGACCTGACATTCTTCAGCGTCCTTGATCGTGGCATCAACGGCGTAAGCCAGGGCGGCACGGAGATTCGCCTCGATGCAGAAGGAAAGTTCTGGGACGATACGCGCGCGGTTGCGAACGTCGACTATCTGAGCCGTTACGTGTTCCGCCTTGCGTTCAGTGATGTTTTCGCGCAGGCGGCGAATTCAGAGGTCAAGTCGGATGCGTTCCTCACGAACTCCACTCACAGCGTGTTCCTGAATGCGCACATGCGGCGTTATCAGAATTTTCAAAGCACAAACATTGGAGATGTAGTCACAATTCTGCATGCACCCGGCATCGAAGCCTCCGCCGTGGACCAGCAACTGTGGCGGTCTCCCTTTCATGGTGCGTTCGACGTGGATGTCGCAGGCCTGTCGCGCAGCGAACCCGGGTTCCGGACTGCCCCGCTGGTAGGCCGTTTCGATCTGAATCCTTCGCTGTCGTTGCCGTGGCAGTTTGGAGGATGGAGCTTTCGTCCGGAGATTTCAGCGCGCGACACGATCTACACCCAGCAACTGATTCCATCGACGAGCATCGCGCTGACCGATGTCGGCACAGTTTTCTCCCAGACCATCAATCGCAAGTCTCTGCAGGCGCGGCTGGAATTGCGTCCGCCGGCGTTAGACCGTGTTTTCGACCATGAATTCCTCGGCCGCAAGTGGAAGCACGTCATCGAGCCGCGCATCAACTACACCTACCTCACCGGCATCGAAAACTTTTCCCACATCCTCCGCTTCGACGATCGCGATATTTTGAGCGACACCAACGAAGTCGAATACGCACTGGTGAACCGGCTCTATGTGAAACGGACCTCATCACAGCCGGATAAGTGCGCGCCAGAAGGAATGCCGAGTCTGATTGTCGGCGGAGCGCCCGCCCCCAGCCGGATTCCATGGGAGCGCTCTCCGTCGGCTACGGCACGGCCTTGTCAGCCAGGGCCAGAGACGCGCGAGATACTGACCTGGGAGTTGTCGCAGAAATATTTTATCGATCCGACTTTTGGGGGCGCGCTGGTACCAGGCCGCCGCAACGTTTTCGAGAGCACGGTCGACCTCACGGGGATCGCCTTTCTTACCGATGAGCGCCGCCTGTCTCCTCTGGTCTCGAGGTTGCGACTGTCGCTGAATACCAACAGCGATCTCGAATGGGACGCCGATTATGATTTCCGTGCCGGTCGCGTGAATACCAGCACCGTGTTGTTTAATCATCACCTCGGTGAGTTTACGATCGGCGCGGGAAACGCGCTGCTGCACACGCCGGGCGAAATCTCGACTTCGAGTGGTGCTCCAGTCACGCAGAAGTTCAACCAGTTTCGCTCGGTGCTGGGATACGGAAGCCCCAATAAGCGAGGAGCCAGTGGAGCGGTCAATCTGGGCTTCGACGCTCGTTTGAATCAGTTGCAGTACGGTTCGGCGCAACTCGCCTACAACTGGGACTGCTGCGGACTCAGCGTTGAGTATCGCCGCTTCGCGCTCGCCGTGCGCAACGAGAACCAGTACCGGTTCACGTTCTCGCTGGCGAACGTGGGTGCGTTCGGGAATTTGAGGAGAAGTGAGCGGTTGTTCTAGAACCGAACGCGAAATTTTCGGAATATGATATCCGTGTGTCGATAAATCCCGAACTTGCCCATAAGTACCCCGCTCTGGACCATTATCTGCGTTCGCTAGGCCGCACCCTGGTTGCGTACTCCGGCGGGACCGACTCTGCATTCCTCGCCTGGGCGTGCCATCAATCGCTCGGCCCTGACATGCTGGCCGTGATCGCCGATTCGCCCAGTCTGGCGCGTTTCCAACTGAAAGATGCAATCGAGTTTGCGAATGAACAAAGCATTCCTCTTGAAATTATCAAGACGCAGGAACTCGACCGTCCGGAATACGTCCGTAATGACTCGCAGCGCTGCTTCCACTGCAAAGATGAACTGTTCGACGTGATGGAAGAGTTCGCTGCTGAGCACGGATTCCAAACCATTGCGTATGGAGTGAACCTCGACGACAAAGGCGATTTTCGCCCGGGGCAGGCTGCTGCTTCTAAGCACAAGATCGCAACCCCGCTGGTTGAAGCCGGCCTCACCAAGGACGAAATCCGCACGCTTGCCCGTGAGAGGGGCCTTCGCATCTGGGACAAGCCCGCGTCCGCGTGCCTTTCTTCACGCATTGAATACGGCCGGCCGGTCACCACTGAGGCGCTCCACGCGATCGAAAAAGGAGAAGACTGCCTTCGCCAACTAGGGTTTCGACAGTTTCGAGTTCGACATCACGGTCAGATTGTTCGAATCGAGATTGCTCGCGACGAACTACCTCGCGCTATGACTGCCGAAATGGCAGCCGAATTCACGCGACTGTTTAAATCTCTAGGATTCAAGTTCGTCACTCTCGACCTCGAAGGATTCCGCTCCGGCTCGATGAACGCCCTGCTCTCCGCGGATGAAATTTCGTTACCTCAGAGAACGCCATCGTCTTCTGGCGTTCCTCAACGATGGGAGTGACGTCAGCTTTCTATTCATCTGACAGAGAAAGCCTGCTATCCACCTTTGCTACGACTCATCTGGACTGCGCCAAGGGCGAGCCGATGGGGTCTGGTCGGTTGAAGCATCCTGAGTTCGGGCGAACTGCGGAACCGGCGCAAATTCCTTCTCAATGAAGTCTATTTTCGGTTGCGATGGACGGTCGTCGAGAAGTCTAAAGAATTGTGGCCGTTCATCAAATGTTGGAGAAAAACACGTTGAGATATGCTTGGCGCATGAAAGAAATTCTCATACGTGAAGCGCGTGAAGAAGATGTTGCCGAGATTCTCATGTTATATCGTGATGCGGAGTTAGGTGCCGAAAACGAGTTCACGGTGGAGCGGGCTCGTGCTCAGCTTGCGGTGTTCAGAAGATATCCGAATTACAGGATTTTCGTGGCCGTCGCGGACGGCAGGGCCGTCGGCACTTACGAGTTGCTGATCATGGACAACATGGCGAAGGGAGGAAGGAAATCGGGAGTGGTGGAAGACGTGGCTGTGTCGCCGGATTACCGGGGTCGCGGAGTGGGACGCGCGATGATGATGCATGCGCGCGAGCAGTGCAGACAGGAGTCATGCTACAAGTTTGTGCTGTCGAGCAATCTGAAACGCGCGGAAGCGCATGCGTTTTATGAAGCGCTGGGATTTGAGAAGCATGGGCTAAGCTTTCGTGTGGAGTTGGAGTGAAGAGATAGACCGCAGAACTTCCCAGTTCAAATGGCCAGCTTGCCTGGAGGCAGCACGACGGCGGGCATACGGATGCTCCGCATACGAAGCACTTCCTTCAGTGGGCGGACAAGTTCATTGGACATGCGAATTAAGCAATCAGCATCCGGCCCAACCCTCGTGTTCTTAATCGTGAGTACTTCCGTATCACCCACCGAGAGGCCTGCGGACGAAAGAAAAGCCCCGCTTCTCGAGTACGAGGAGCGGGGCGTAGCCTATTAGGGGAGAATATCCGCGACCGCGAATGAACTCCACCTACTCAATCACGGTCAACGCGACGTAGAAGCCCGGATGGAATGGATTCACCAGGACATACTCGTCGTTTACGTAGTCAATGTAACAATCATCCGAGAAAGCCCACTCGGCCGGCCACGGATCCACAAAAACGAATGTGTATCCTGAATAGACGAACTGGGTCTGTCCGGGGACAATCCTGGTCTCATGAATGACCTGGGTGACCTTTACTTTGTGCTGCTGTCCGAAGCTGGCCCGGAATTTGTCATCCGGAATTCTCTTGCCCTGCTTGGCGCCGGCAGCATGCTGGCGCTCGTTGCGATCCATGCGCTGATCCATTTTCTGGTCTTGCTTCTGGTCTTGCTTCTGGTCTTGGCGCTGGTCCATTTTCGGGTCCTGGCGCTGATCCATGCGCTGGTCTTTCTTGTCTTCCTGACGGTCGCGACGCTCATCCTGCTTCATATTGGGCTGATCTTTATCGCGACGCTCTTCCTGCATTGCGCCCTTGTCTTTGTCCTTATCTTTGTCTTTTTGCTTGGCTTTTTCTTCCTGGCCCTGCGGAGGCCGATCGGCATCCTGGGCATAGATTCGTACCGATCCAGCAGTGAGCAACAGCAGCACTGCCATACTAAGGGTTCCCAATGTCTTCATTATTGTTCGCCTCCAAAAAAGTTTGGACTGGGTGCGGTGTAGTTTCCTAATCAGTTTTCGTACCCCAGCTAAGATGGCGCAAAGTGATGACGCAAATCCTGGTTAGTACCTTAGATTTACCCCGGAAGATCGGGTATCTGGGAAAGTTTCACAGAGGCATGAAAGTGGTACCCTGCGGATAGAAAATCACAAACCAAGGAGGCCGCTTATGGCTGTAAAACCAGTACCCGAAGGTTATCATTCAGTAACCCCTTACCTCATCGTACGCGGCGCAGAGCAGGCAATCGAGTTCTACAAGAAAGCGTTCGGCGCGACCGAAGTCATGCATTTTCCGGCACCGGACGGAAAAATTGCACATGCAGAAATCAAGATCGGCGATTCTGTGGTGATGCTGGCGGACGAAGGAGCTGAACACGAGAGTCCACAGACGGTAGGAGAAAGTCCGGTGGGATTGTTGATTTATGTGCCGGATGTGGACAAGACATTCAGTCAGGCAGTCTCGGCGGGCGCGAAGTCGACCCGCGCGGTGCAAGACCAATTCTACGGAGACCGCTCGGGAAGCTTGACCGATCCATTTGGGCACAAGTGGATGATCTCGACCCATAAAGAGGATGTGTCGGCCCAGGAGTTGGAGAGAAGGATGCAGGCCATGCCGAAGTCAGCGTGAACAAAGCAGTCAGCATTCAGTCAATTAAGGCAATAAAAGTTCCCCACTCGAACCGAAACTTGGTTAGAGTGGGGTATTTTATAGCTCGTGAGAATACGCCTGATCATGTGGATCGCAGCAGCGGTTGTGCTTGGAATAGCAGCGTTGATTTTGGCGCCGCGATTTTTGGCATCGAAACCTGCGCCGATGCCGGGATCGGTTGCCCCCGAGTTTGCGCTGGTTTCTGAAGATGGAAGCCAGGTGAGCCTGAGAGATTATCGGGGTAAGTGGGTGGTGCTGTACTTCTATCCGAAGGATTTCACCAGCGGCTGCACGGTCGAGGCACATAATTTTCAGCGCGACCAGGCTGAGTTTGCGAAGCGTAATGCTGTGGTTCTGGGAGTGAGCGGGGACAGTGATGAATCGCACAAAAAGTTCTGCGCGAAAGAAGGATTGAATTTCAAGCTGCTGGCCGACACATCGCACGAAGTTTCGCGGCAGTATGGATCGCTGATGAACTTCGGCCTGGCAAAGGTTTCTGCGCGGCATACGTTCTTGATCGATCCCGCGGGCAAGATTGCGCGTGCTTTCATGAGTGTGAATCCGATGCGGCACAGCGCGGAGATGCTGGCGGCGATTGACGAAGCGGTTCAGGTATCAGGGTTCAAGCAACCGGCCTCAGGCCCGTAAACCGCCGGAGCGGTTGAGAATTCTTGGCACAGCTGTGTTGCCCTATAATGAAGCGCCTAGTAAAACATCAGCCGGATATCGCGTAATAAGCAACTGAACCGGACGGCCACGACGCCGATCCAGGGGGATATGAGCCAGGACAAGAAGACCGCGGACAAGAACGGGGGAGCGGTCACACTCAAATCGGTAGCGGCATCGGTGGGGCTTTCGCCTGGGACTGTGTCAGCGGTACTGAACAACGCCCCCTCGTCCAAGCACATTCCTAAGGCCACCCGAGAGCGGATTATCGCGGCCGCGCGCAAACTCGACTATCGCCCGAATTTCTTTGCGCAGACCCTGCGCAAGCAACGCACCTACACGCTCGGCGTGATCGCGCATGAAATCGGCGATGGGTATAGCTCTTCCATCATTGCGGGCATTGAAGAGGGCACGCGCCGGCGCAACTATTTCTTTGTAACCGGAGTACACCGGCACAATCCCGATTTGTTCGACAACTATTCACGTGTGCTGCTACAACGAGGGGCCGAGGGAATTATCACGCTTGACTTTAATCTTGCGCACTCGCTGCAGGTGCCTGCGGTCGCGATTCCGGGGCACAAGGACAGCGAGGGAGTCACCAACATCGTGCTCGATCACCGCCACGCGGCCGAACTTGGGCTCAGGCATCTTTTCGAACTGGGACACAAGAAGATTGCATTCATGCGCGGCCATCCGGACAGTGCCGATTCGCAATTTCGATGGACAGCGGTGCAAGACGTGGCGCGAGACCTGGGGATCGAAATCGATTCCGAGCTGGTAGTGCAGATTATGTCCGAAGATTCGACGCCGAGCCTCGGATATCCATACGGCAAAGAACTCATCGCGCGCAAGCGTCCCTTTACAGCTCTGCTTGCTTACAACGACATCTCCGCGATCGGCGCTATGAGGGCCTTCCACGAAGCAGGCCAGCAGGTCCCAGGCGACATCTCAGTGGTTGGATTTGACGACATTCCGGCCGCCGCTTTCCATTATCCGAGCCTGACCACCGTGCGGCAGCCTCTGCATCGGATGGGCGAACTGGCGGTGGAAATGCTGGTGGAGCGTCTCGAAAACGGCAAAGAGATGGAACGCGAGATCGCCGTTCAGCCGGAAATTGTAGTGCGCGAGTCCACAGCGCCTGCCCGGGAGTAAACACTTCACAAAATTTAACCTCGCAGAGAGTCCGCCAACTAGTCGTTTGACAGATATCCATATTTCTGCAACTATCGAAGTATGACGAAGGCCGACGATCGGGTGATCAGGTTTGCGGATATGTTTTCGGCAATGGGAACCGAGCCGCGCCTGAGGATCATGCAACTGTTGCTGTCGGCCCACCCGGAGGGGATGGTTGTCTCAGAGATTCAGGAGGAACTGGAGATTCCCAACTCTACGCTGTCGCACCATCTCGACAAGCTAAAAAATGAAGGATTGGTCCAGGTGCGCAGGGAGAGCACGTTTCTGCGGTACACAGCTGACACAGGTGCACTTCAGCAGTTGCTTCAGTTCCTTTACGCGGAGTGCTGCACGCGCAACAAAGCACTCAAGCCCGATCAGGTCACGTGTTGTCGGTAGCAAATGCGTCGTCAGGAAATCCAGGAGCCATCCATGAGCACCACAGATATCAAGTCGGCAGTTAAACAGAAGTACGGAGAAGCCGCATCACGAGTGAGAACTGGCGGCAGTTCATGCTGCGGGGCCAGTGCTGCGACAGGATGCGCAGACCCAATCACATCAAACCTCTACGACAGTACGCAGGCCGGGCAGGTTCCGGAAGAAGCTCTGCTTGCATCGCTCGGCTGCGGTAATCCAACCGCCCTGGCGAAACTCAATGCCGGGGAGGTTGTACTCGATCTCGGCTCAGGCGGTGGTATCGACGTGCTGCTTTCCGCCCAACGAGTAGGGCCAACCGGAAGAGCATACGGCCTGGACATGACGAACGAGATGCTGGCACTGGCAAACCAGAACAAGCGGACGGCCGGAATGGAAAATGTCGAATTCCTGAAAGGCGAAATCGAGAACATTCCACTGCCAAACAATTCCGTCGATGTCATTATTTCGAACTGCGTAATCAATCTTTCAGCCGACAAAGATGGGGTGCTGCGCGAGGCATTCAGAGTTCTGAAACCGGGTGGAAGGTTTGCCGTCTCAGACGTCGTAACCCGGGGCGAGATCATTCCTGAAATCCGAAAGAACATACTGCTTTGGGTGGGATGCGTGGGTGGGGCCCTCGACGAAAATGAATATCGCGGCAAGTTGAGAACGGCAGGATTCGAGCAGGTTGAGATTGAGCCCACCAGAGTGTATCGAGTTGAAGACGCACGTGAATTTCTGGCCGGCCAGAACATCGACGTGGATGCACTCGCACCGCAAGTGGATGGGAAGTTCATGAGCGCCTTCATCAGAGCGGTGAAACCCGTTTCGAAACAACTTTGCTGTTCCCCTGGATGCTGCAACTGAGTGTGAGCGATGAATCCTCACTACAACGTCCTGTTTCTATGTACGGGAAACTCGGCCCGCTCCGTCATGGCCGAGGGCATCATGAACTTCAAAGGCCAGCCGCAATTCACTGCCTACAGCGCGGGAAGCCATCCATCGGGAAGAGTTCACCCCACAGCTTTGCGACAACTCGAGATTGCGAACATCCCTGCCAGTGGATTTCGCAGCAAGAGCTGGGACGAATTCTCGGTGCCGGATGCTCCCAGGCTAGACTTTGTTTTCACAGTTTGTGACAACGCTGCAAACGAGGTCTGCCCGATATGGCCGGGCCAACCGATGACAGCCCACTGGGGCGTTCCGGACCCTGTCGCCGTCAAAGGCACTGAGCAGGACGTGCAGAAGGCTTTCCGGGATGCGTTCTTCTTACTTGACCGGCGCATCAGCCTATTTCTTTCCTTGCCGCTCGCCTCCATCGACAGACTTACATTGCAGAGAGAGCTCGATAACATCAGCCGAGAATCCCCGTTGCTCGGCGCGTCAGTTCGAAAGGTCATCCCATGACAACTCACGCTGCATCACGTTTGAGCTTCCTTGACCGTTACCTGACCGTGTGGATATTTGCCGCTATGGCACTGGGTGTTTTCTCTGGATGGGCTTTACCTGGAATAGTCCCATTCCTGAATCGCTTCAGCATTGGTACAACGTCCCTGCCGATTGCAGCGGGGTTGATTTTGATGATGTACCCGCCTTTGGCAAAAGTTCGCTACGAAGAACTGCACGAAGTTTTCAGGAACAAGCGGATCTTGGCCCTGTCTCTCGTTCAGAACTGGGTCATCGGTCCAATCCTAATGTTCGTGCTCGCTACCATCTTCCTCCGTACATATCCCGAGTACATGGCGGGATTGATCATGATTGGTCTTGCAAGGTGCATTGCCATGGTAATTGTGTGGAATGAGCTAGCCAAGGGCGACACTCAGTATGCCGCTGGCCTCGTTGCATTCAATTCGGTGTTTCAAGTGTTGTTCTACTCGGTTTACGCATGGGTGTTCGTCACTAAATTGCCGGAGTGGTTCGGTCTGCACGGCTCTATTGTCCGCGTGACCATTCCCGAAATTGCGAAAAGTGTGTTCGTTTATCTCGGAATACCATTCCTCGCAGGGATGCTCACTCGCTTAACGCTCGTCAAGAGCCGAGGGCGAGAATGGTACGAAAAACGGTTCATCCCTCGAATCAATCCGCTGACGCTAACCGCTCTGCTTTTTACGATCTTGGTTATGTTTTCGCTCAAGGGCGAGTACATTGTGCGGTTACCCCTCGACGTGGCGCGCATCGCCATACCCCTGCTGATCTATTTCGTCGTGATATTTCTGGTCTCGTTCTACATGGGGCGCAAGCTTGGGGCGGACTACTCAAAAACCACCACACTTTCATTCACTGCGGCAAGCAACAACTTCGAACTGGCGATAGCCGTCGCCGTCGCCGTATTCGGGATTAACTCGGGAGCGGCATTCGCCGCAGTAATTGGGCCGTTGGTGGAGGTTCCAGTGTTGATTGGGCTAGTCAATGTAGCGCTCTATTTCCGATCTCATTACTTCATTCAAGCGATGCCAGACGGTGCATCTATACCGGTCTGTGACCCGGTTGCGAAAGCATCTCACAGTACATAGGGGTGAGCAGGTGGCCTGTACCGCGAACTCTATTTCCGAGACGGGAAGTCGTAGCGAATCCCTGCGCGCGCGAGGATCGGAGGCCCTTGATTGACTAGAGGAGTGGGCGGGGTCAAGGTGGTTGGATAACGCCGGTTCGTAATGTTTTCACCGGCCAAGTAAACGGTCACACCGCGCGGTAATTGCCGGCCTAGAAACAAGTCCATCACGTAGTAGCGGGTCAACAAAAGCGTATTGAGGTCGTCGTCGTACTGGGCGCCGGAGAAACGGCCCTGCAGGCTGACCATGAGACGCGTGGGATTCCAGTAGCGCGCTTCCCACGTGAACTGATTGCGCGGAACCTCGGGTACGTTCTTGCCGATTAGAGAAGCCGACGAATCTTCGACGTAGGCGTGCACGAACTGATATCCGGCGGAAAACTCGATCGATCGCGAAAGGTGGAATGCTCCATCAAGCTCAACACCCAGCGAACGCGTGCGGCCGAGATTCCGGCGTTGTTTAGTAGTCGTCGCACCTGAGCTGATGGTCACGTTTGTGATGGGGTCAGTGATGTCGTCCCAGAAAAACGTTGCCCGGGATTCGAGCTTGCGATCGAAGCCGACGGCGTGAAGTCCGGCCTCGGCGCCGGTGAGTTTTTCGGCGTGAAGGAATGGGTTGCTCTGCGTGAACACGGTCCCTTGCTGAAAACTTCGATAGAGCTCGTTGAGCGTCGGAGCTCGAAAAGAGCGATATCCGGACAATGACAGAGAAAGATTGCCGGACAGCGGCCGCAGAATGGAAAGCCGCGGGCTGAATGAATTCTCGCTGCGGTCCGGAAACGTGGCGACAGTTGGCGTGCCACCGCCTTGCGGGGTTTGAATGCTGCTTCCGCGGAAATTGTTCCAGTTGTCCCAGCGCGCGCCAGCGAGAATGGACCATTTTCTGATGCGAAAGATGTCCTGGCCGAAGATTCCACTTGATCTCTCACGACCTCCCGCTGCGCTCAACACCGAGGCAAGCACGAGTTGCTCGTCGCTTGCGCCGATCACTTCTTGAGAGTCAAAACCTGCTATAAGCGTGTTGTCCTTCAGCGACTCGGTCCACTGCGCTGAGCCCCCGAGCTGTTGGGAAGGAACGTGCTGTATATCGGTCAAGACTTCGGTATCGCGCGGAACGGTGATGGAGCGGACGGACGAAAAAGTCTGGTCGTAGCCCTGAGCCTGTCCAAAGAGACGTGCACTGATCTGGGCGCGATCGCCGAGGGGAGCGTCAATTGCAACCGATCCGAAGCCGGTTGCAGTGCTGTTGTCTTGCAAGACGGTGCCGTTATCTCGTGATTCGGTGAAGTATCCGCCCGTCAAAGAGAATCTGCCGCGATCAGCGAAGCGGTATCCCGCGGAAGCACTGAGGGTAGCGTGTTCCGAGTCAGCAGGCTGGTCAACGGGGCCGCGCTGAGACGAAGGCAAGAGGATGTAACCATCGGTGGTTGACAGGTCGGCCGAAGTTTCGAAGTCCCAGCGCGACAGGGCTGTTCCCGCCCACAGCGAGAGATCGGGAGTGTTCTCGTTCCCGTAAGAAATGTCCACGGATGCGGACGGGCCTTCGGGCACTCGCGACAAGAATTGCACCACGCCGCCGAGAGCGTTGCTGCCGTAAAGACTCGATGATCCTCCGCGGAAAACTTCGACGCTGGAGAGGCTGGCGCGGGGGATGCGATCCCAGTAGATCCAGCCGCCGAAGGGATCGACGAGCGGCACGCCGTCTTCAAGAACGAGAGCGCGGCTGGGGCCGCTTGCGCCGACGCCACGCAGCGAGGCGCCTTGCGTGGTTGGATTGGCTACGCGGCTGCTTGAACGACGGAAAAGCGAGAAGCCTGGAACCTGACGCAGCAGGTCGTCGGTGGTGAGCGCAGGGTTGGCGGTAATGTCGGTTTGGGATAGCGCCACTGCGCTGCCCGGCACATCTGAAAGCTTCATTTCAGTTCGAGTCGCTGAAACGATGACGCGTTCTGAGGCGCTCGAAGGGCGCAGAACGAAATCTATTTCCGGACTGGTGGAGGCCCAGTTCTGGCTGGCGGAGTCAAAACCCGCGGCATTGACTTCGATCGTGCCTGTCAGGTCGGCAAAATCCGTGAATTCAAATCTTCCGGCAGAGTCGGTCTGTACGGTTTCAATTTTGTTGGTGGAATGCACGGTAACGCGGGCGGAGGCGATGGCTGCGCCGCTGCTATCTTTGACCGTTCCGAACATGCGTGACTGCTGAGCAGACATACCCGTGCAGAGAAGGCAGAGGAGTAAGCCGATCCAACCATACTGCCGGCTGGTTTGAAACGAAGCCATCAACGCAAGTTTCCAATCTGGTGATTTGAGGTGTGAAACGCACACCTCAGATGTACGAAGCGGCGAACAGGTTCCTAGAACAATAGCAGAAAGTATGAGATACGGTCCGGCAGGCTTCCCCGTTTATGGTTCTTTCCTAGCGGTCGCGCTCGAAGCAATAGCGGCCCCCCTGGGTGTGAGCTACAGACTCTGCAACCTTAAGGAATGCCCGGCCGGCGTGGGAGAGGGCGCCAGCCTTACGATGGATCAGCCGGAGTTTGCGATGTTCGCTTAACTCTTGAATAGGGATGCGTACGAGATCCCCGCGGGCAATTTCGTCCTCGACGCTGATCTCCGGCAGAAAAGCGACGCCGTTTCCCAGGGCGACGAAGCGTTTTATCGCCTGCAGGGTGGGGAGCTCGACGCCCATGTGCAGCGGCGTCTTATGCTTTTCGAACAGCTGTATGACTCGGTCGCGATAGGGTGAAGGCACGATGTGCGCGACAAAAGATTCGGCGCCCAGTTGCCGGATACTGATGCGGCTTTCGCGCGCCAGCGGGTGTTGCGGTGGAACCACAAAAATCAACTCGTCGGAATAGACGACGATTGAGGAAAGTTCCTCGTCGCGAGGCTCATAGGTGAGAACGCCGAACTCGCAGCGATGGCGGCGGACGTCGTCAGGGAGCTGGCTTCCGAGCGAGCGTTGCACCACGATGCGAATGGCGGGATGCAGGCGCCGGAACTCGCCGAGGACGCGAAGCAGGTAAAGAGCGGTAAGTTCGTTCGCGCCGACTACGAGCTTGCCCATCTGCAGCTCGCGCAGCTCGGTCAGCGCTTCGCGGGCGTTTTCGCGCAGATTTATCAGGCGTTCGGCGTATTCCTGCAGGATGCGTCCGGCGTCGGTGAGGAGGCCTTCGCGAGAGGAGCGGTCGAAGAGCGGCTCGCCGATTTCCTTCTCGAGCTTGCGAACCGCCTGGCTGACCGCCGACTGCGTACGATAGAGTTTCTCGGCGGCCCGAGAAAAGCCGCCTTCCCGCGCGACCGCAAGGAAGACCTCAAGTTGGGCAATGTCCAACGCTCCTCCTATTAATCTTTATTGCTTAATGTATAAGCACGCCTGATGCTATCAGACTTGTTTTCATAACTTAGAAAAATTATAAGCTTTGCTTTCGTAGGTCAGTTCCTTAAGATCAAAAGAATTCGGACGAATGGGAGTGAGGAATGGAAGGCACAAGAATTACTGTTTTTGATACCACGCTGCGAGATGGCGAACAGTCTCCCGGCTGCAGCATGAACGTGCACGAGAAAGTTAGGTTGGCACGGCAGCTTGATCAGCTTGGCGTGGACGTGATTGAGGCGGGATTTCCGATTGCATCGGACGGCGACTTTGGCGCGGTGCAGGCGATCGCAGCAGCGGTTCCGCGGCCGATCATTGCGGGACTGGCGCGAGCTGCGCACCATGACATTGAGCGCGCGGCGAAAGCGTTGCAATCAGCGATTCGCCCGCGGATCCATGTGTTTCTTGCGACCTCAGACATTCATCTTCAACATAAGCTGCGGATTTCGCGGCAGCAGTGCCTGGAGCAGGCTGCGACCTCGGTTCGCCTGGCGCGGACCTTCTGCGACGACGTCGAGTTTTCTCCGGAAGATGCGACCCGCACCGATCCTGAATTCTTGTTTCAGGTGCTCGATGCGGTTATCGAAGCCGGCGCGACCACCCTGAACATTCCTGACACAGTGGGCTATACAGTTCCCGCGGAATTCGGGGATTTGATCCGCAACATCCGCGAGCGCGTGCGCGGGATCGAGAGAGCGACAATTTCTACGCATTGCCATAACGACCTTGGATTGGCGGTTGCGAATTCGTTGGCTGCGGTTGCGAACGGCGCGCGGCAGGTCGAGTGCACGATCAACGGAATTGGCGAGCGCGCGGGGAACGCGTCGCTGGAAGAAATTGTGATGGCGCTGCGAGTGCGGGCCGACAAATATCCCTACTACACGGCGATTGCGACTGAGCATCTTTATCCCACGAGCCAGATGCTCGAGGAGATCACCGGCATTGCTGTCCAGCCGAATAAGGCGGTCATCGGCCGCAACGCGTTTGCGCACGAAGCCGGCATTCACCAGGACGGGATGCTGAAAAACCGGCTGACGTACGAGATCATGACGCCGCAGTCGGTCGGGGTGCCGGATTCGAAGCTGGTGCTGGGCAAACACTCGGGCCGGCATGCGTTGAGCCTGCGCTGCGAGCAACTCGGATATCACTTCGAGCGCCGCGAGCTTGATGATATTTACCGGCGGTTTGTAGTTCTTGCGGATGAGATCAAGCATGTGCACGACCATCATCTGCTCGAGTTGATTCGCGAGAGCGATGGTGAGAGTCACCGTATTCCGCCATCGAGGGTTCCGGCAGAACGTGCTGAAGCCGTTGCGGCCGGAGCGGAGGAAGCACGCAGATTGTTTCCTGCGGGCGTTCCTTCAGAATTCAGCGCTGTAAGCCTTCCGGCGAACGCTGTTCCGGATCACCATTCGGAGCAGGAAGACTATTTGTGGGGAGTGTAAAAGCGGCTCCTGGCTCTAGGCTTTAGGCTTTTGGGAACGGCGGGCTATTAGCCCGTCGTTTTTGTTTGCGGGTCATCCGAGTCCCGTCATTGTTAGAATCGTCTTTTAAGTGAATGCTGCTGAAGATCACAACTTTACCCGGTGACGGCATTGGGCCTGAGGTTACGGCGCAGGCTGTGGCTGTGCTGCATGCGACGGCTCAGACGTTTGGGCATGAGTTGCGGGTCACTGAAAAGAATGTTGGCGGAGCTGCGCTGGTCGCTAGTAACGATCCGTTGCCACAGGACACAATTGAGGCTTGCCTTTCTTCTGACGCGGTTTTGCTGGGGGCTGTCGGCGGGCCTGCCTTCGATCAATATCCTGCGAAACTGCGACCCGAAGCCGGACTCTTGCGTTTGCGCAAAGAGCTGGGGGTTTTTGCCAATCTTCGACCGGCAATATGCTTTACCGAACTGGAAGCGCGATCGCCGTTACGGCCTGAAATTGTGCGCGGCACCGATGTGATGATCGTGCGTGAGCTGCTGGGCGGCCTGTACTTCGGTGAACGCAGCACCGCCGGTGAAGCTGGAAGCCGTCGCGCGGTCGATACGATGGCTTACACCGAACCGGAGATCGAGCGCATCGCTCAGTTGGCGTTCGAGCTGGCGCAGAAGCGGCGCAAGAAGCTGATGTCCGTTGACAAGGCGAACGTGCTTGATTCATCGCGGTTGTGGCGCGATGTCGTGAATCGGGTGGGTACAGCGTTTGCCGACGTCGAGCTGTCGCACATGTACGTGGATTCGGCGGCGATGGCGCTGGTGTCGCGTCCGGCAACTTTTGATATGATCCTCACTGAAAATATGTTCGGCGACATTCTGTCCGATCAGGCGGGAGCAGTGGTTGGCTCCCTCGGCCTGCTGCCCTCGGCGAGCGTCGGCGGGAAAGTTGGACTGTACGAGCCGATTCATGGCTCCGCTCCGGACATTGCGGGCAAGGGCATCGCCAATCCGCTGGGCGCGATTCTTTCTGCCGCGATGATGCTGCGGCATTCGTTTCAGCTGAAAAATGAAGCAGATGCAATCGAATCCGCAGTGCGCCACGGGTTGGCAGCCGGTGCCCGGACACGCGACCTGGTTGGCGCTGGCCAGCCCTTTGTAAGTACGAACGAGATGGGTGAGCGCGTTGTATCCCGCGTGCGCGAGCAGAAGCTTTCATTGACACACTGAAATCTGTGCCTTTCCGCCGAGCTTCCCTGAAATCCGTCGCGATTGTGCTTGTGCTCGCGTCTGCATGCTTCGCAGAGACTGGCGCCGAAGCCTGGCTGCGCTATCGCGATCTGAAGACTTCTCCCTTGCCCAATCTGGTGGCTGCGGTGGGGACCAGCCAGGTTGTCCGTAATGCTGGCGCTGAAGTAGTGCGTGCGCTTGGGGAGAAACCGAAGGCGCAAGGTGCGGTCCGGGAGATTCCATCGAAGGATGCATTCGTGCTCGGGACGTGGAAGGACATCCGTCCGCTGTTTCCGGGCTTGCCGCAGGCGCGTGTTCCTGCTGGCGACGGCTTCTGGTTAAAGACCGTACGGCGCGGGTCAGCAAAGTATTGGTTGATCATCGGCCGAAACGACCGCGGAGTGCTCTACGGAACGTTTTCGCTGCTGGAGAGACTTGCGCAGCAGAAAGACGTTTCGACGCTTGACGATTCGCAAACGCCGCCGGCTCCGATTCGCTGGGTGAGCGAATGGGACAACCTCGATGGTTCGATTGAACGAGGTTATGCCGGACGCTCGATTTTCTTCGACAACGGAGCTGTGCGGGCCGATCTGACGCGCGTTGGCCAGTATGCGCGGCTGCTGGCGTCGATTGGAATCAACGGATGCTCGATCAACAACGTAAATGCCAGCCCGCGGATTGTTTCCCCAGACTTCATTCCTCAGCTGGCGCGGGTTGCGGACATGTTTCGTCCCTGGGGAGTGAAGCTCGCGGTTTCGGTGGATATGAGCAGTCCGATGGTCGTGGGCGGTCTGAAGACCTTCGATCCGCTGGATCCGTCGGTTGCGGCCTGGTGGAAACAAACCGCCGATGCAATCTATAAAGCAATTCCTGACTTCGGCGGGCTCGTTGTAAAGGCGGACTCCGAAGGGCGTTCGGGACCATCGCAGTATGGGCGCACAGCTTCCGATGCGGCGAACGTGATTGCGCGCGCTTTAAAGCCCCATGGCGGAATTCTGATTTATCGCGCGTTTGTTTATAACCATCACCTCGACTGGAATGATCCGAAGGCGGACCGTGCGCGGGCGGCGTACGACTACTTCCATCCGCTGGACGGCAAGTTCGATGACAACGTTGTGATCCAGATCAAGTATGGACCGATTGATTTTCAGGTGCGGGAGCCTGCTTCGCCGCTGTTCGGGGCTATGCCGCATACGAGTGAAGCCATCGAGTTGCAGGTCACGCAGGAATACACCGGACAACAGCGGCATCTGGTGTTCCTGGTGCCTATGTGGAAAGAGATTCTGGATTTCGATATGCACGTGAGTGGAGTGACTCGGGTCACGGACATTGTCTCGGGCAGGCAAAAACCTTTACCACAGAGGACACAGAGTCACACAGAGGAACGCCGCAGAGGTTCGACGGGTGGCTTCAATGCCGTGGTGAACGTTGGCATGGACGAGAACTGGCTCGGCCATCCGCTGGCGATGGCGAATTTGTATGGTTACGGGCGGCTGGCCTGGAATCCGAATTTGAGTTCGGAGCAGATTGCCGAGGAGTGGATTCGACTGACGTTTGGAAGCTCTCCCCAGGTGGTGATCACGATTTCAAAGATGCTACTTTCGTCGTGGCACATTTATGAGAGCTATACAGGGCCGCTGGGTGCGGGGACTCTGACTGACATCCTTGGCGATCATTATGGGCCGGGAATCGAGTCCTCAGAGCGCAATGGCTGGGGCCAGTGGCACCGGGCAGACGAGCGCGGGATTGGGATGGACCGCACCATCGCGACCGGTACCGGATACATCGGGCAATACTCGCCCGAAGTGCAGAAGAAGTATGAAACGGTGACCGCGTGTCCGGACGAATTGCTGCTCTTTTTTCATCACGTGGCTTACACCTACGCCCTGCACTCTGGGAAGAGCGTGATTCAACACATCTACGATTCGCACTACGACGGCGCGGAACAGGCCGCGGGTCTGGTCGCACAATGGCAGTCGCTTAAGGGGGAAGTTGACGACGAAAGGTACGAGGACGTTTTGAGACGGCTGCAATATCAGGCGGGGCATGCCATTGTGTGGCGGGACACGGTGGTGAATTGGTTTTTCAAGAAGTCGGGCATTCCGGATGAAAAGGGCAGAGTAGGGCCGGCGCAGTAGCCGTGGTAAGGGAATTACCCCTGTAATTGACTAACCTGACTGCCACACTCCAAACTAAATCCAGATGAAAAAGCTGCGAGTCGGAATCCTCTTTGGCGGGCGCAGCGGCGAGCATGAAATCTCGTTGCTTTCGGCCGCCTCGGTATTCATGGCCATTGATCAGAAGAAGTACGAAGTTGTGCCGATTGGCATCACCAAAGAAGGCAAGTGGCTGACTGCTTCGGATGCGGAGCAGTTGCTCGCCGGCAAGGCGGGCGAGGACGCCCGCCGCACACAGGCAACGTTGCGGGCCGGCGATCCGGAAGCGACTGCTGCTGCTGCAGTGCTGGAGAGTGGCGAGGCGGTCGTGGTTCCTCCCGAACCGCACAGGAAAGGCTTTGAGCCGTTTCAATCTGATCTGCCTGTGCGACGTGCATCGGATCGAGCGATCAGTGTTGATGTAATTTTTCCTGTCCTGCACGGGACGTTCGGTGAAGACGGCACCATCCAGGGCCTCCTCGAGCTGGCTGACATCCCCTACGTTGGCGCGGGCGTGCTCGGCTCGGCTGCCGGGATGGACAAGGACATCATGAAGGCGCTGTTTCATGCGGCGGGATTGCCGATTGTGAAACATGTCACTGTGCTACGCAGCGATTGGGAGTCCGCGGCGAAGAAAGTTCAGAAGCTGGTTGAGAGCAAGTTGAAGTATCCAGTTTTTGTGAAGCCGGCGAATCTGGGCTCATCGGTGGGGATTTCGAAGGCCCGCGATCGCAAGGAACTCAGCCCGGCGATTGACGAAGCTGCAAAGTTCGATCGCAAGATTGTGATCGAAGAAGGTGTTGGCGGTAAGAAGAATAAAGCCCGCGAGATCGAATGCTCGGTGCTGGGGAACGACAGCCCGATCGCGTCTGTCCCCGGTGAGATCGTGCCGGGCGCGGAGTTTTATGACTATACGGCGAAGTATCTGGACGAAGGTTCGCAGCTAATCATCCCCGCCAAGCTCACGAAGTCTGAGACGAAAAAAGTTCAGAAACTGGCTATTGCGGGATTCCGTGCCGTCGATTGCTCGGGCCTGGCACGAGTGGATTTTCTGATGGACCCCAAGTCGCGCAAGATCTACTTGAACGAGATCAACACCATGCCGGGTTTCACCTCGATCAGTATGTATCCGAAGTTGTGGGCGGCTTCGGGGGTGAGTTATCCGGAGCTAATTGAGCGGTTGATTCAGCTGGGACTAGACAGGCATGCGGAAAAGAAGAGGAACCAGTACAGCCGGTGACCTCCAGTCAGTGATATGGCGCTTCGTCGCTTCCTGGGTCTCGCCGCCTTAGGTGTCCGGCTTGGCGAGTAGCGCGGTCAGCAAGAATGCAATGAGAATGAGAATGGGAATTGCGGGAACCCGTATCTCTGCTGGTAATTGCCGAACCTGACCAGTCCCGGAGGGACGGCACGAGTCGCCTCGCGGCCAACTGCGAACGAACGACCCAAGCGTGCCATAATCAAACTCGGATGCCCTGTTCCATCTGCAACAAGCGCAAAGAAAAGCGCTTCTGCCCCGCTGTCCACGGGCGTATCTGCCCGCAATGCTGTGGCGAGCAGCGCGAGGTCACGCTCGACTGCCCGAGCGACTGCGTCTATCTCCAGCAGGCACGTGAGCATGAAAAGCCGCGCTTACTCGAGGACATCGACCCGAATGCATTGTTCCCAAATGTCGAAATCGGCCAGGCATTCCTCTACGAACAGGAGCATCTGATCCTGGGTTTGAGCTACGCGTTGGCCAAGAGCGCCCGCGCCGATCGCGGCATTCGTGACGCAGACCTCATCGCGGCGCTCACGGCTCTCGGGGGAAGATATGAAACGCTGGCCAACTCCGGGCTTCATTATGAAGTCCCGGTCACGAACCTCACCCACCAGGCAATTGCTGGCGAAGTTCAGCAGATGGTGAAGGAGTATCGCGAAGCCGAACAGAAGCACGTCGGCTACAGCCGCCTGCACGATTCAGATGTCCTGCGCGCCTTGGTTTTCCTGCTCCGCATGGGATACACGCGGACTTCAGGCCGGCCACGCTCGCGTGCGTTTGTCGATTTCTTGTTGGCGCAATTCCCCGAGCAGAACTCAGCCATTGCGGGTTCGCAAGAAGCGAGCAGGATTATCGTGCCGTAAGCCTTGCCACTACACACATACACGTTCGATTTTCAATTTCCAAATTACCCAATTACCAAATTACAAAATCTATTTCCCCACCCACTGGTCCACCCAGTCATTCACCGTCTTGTACCAGATTTGGGAATTCTGGGGCTTGAGGACCCAGTGGCCTTCGTCGGGGAAGTAGAGCATCTTTGACGGCACACCTTCCCGCTGCAATGTCGTGAACAGATCGAATCCCTGCGAGACGTCAAGCCGGTAATCGAGCTGGCTGTGAATCACCAGCGTCGGCGTCTTGAAGTTCGTCGCGAACAAATGCGGGGACCACTTCCGGTACATCTCGCGGTTCGTGTATGGCGTGCCCTTGAACTCCCATTCGTTGAACCACAGTTCCTCAGTGTCTCCCCAGGCCGACTCGGTGTTGAACATGCCGTCGTGCGACACGATGCACTTGAAGCGGTTGGTATGGCCGAGGATCCAGTTGGCCATCCATCCGCCGTAGCTCGCGCCCAGCGCGCACTCGCGGTCTTTATCTATAAACCCATAATGCTCTTCAACGTAGTCCAAGCCCTTCATCAGGTCTTCAAACGGAGACCCGCCCCAGTCGCCGTTGATCGCGTCAATGAACTTCTGCCCGTAGCCAGGCGAGCCGTGAAAGTTGATGAACACGACCACGTATCCATTCGCCGCAAACAGCTCGAAGTTCCAACGGTAGCTCCACTCGTCACCCATCGGCACTTCAGGCCCACCGTGAATGATGAACTTCACCGGATATTTCTTGTTGGGATCAAAGTTCGGCGGCTTGATGAGCCAGCCCTGGACTTTGTCGTTGTGAGCGCCGGTGAACCAGAAGGTTTCGAGGGGGGACATGGAAACTTTATCGAGAACGGCCTCGTTGAGGTGAGTGATCTGGCGAGCATGGGAGACGGCACAAGCGGGAAGTGGCTCGTTCGATTGTCCAAGGAGCAAAGCTTTGAGCTTTTCAATACCAACCTGACAAGTAGAAGAGGGATCCTCGATAAAGATTTCACTCGGTGCTCCGACCGACATTTGGGTAAGGAGCCCCATATTCGACGTGACGGTTATGTGATCAACAGGAAGTTGAGAGTAAATTGTGGTGAGGTTGTCGTTGTATCGGTCGAGAGCCTTAATCGGATGGCAGCGATCGCCGCAGGCCTGTGGCATTAGCCAATAGATCGGAGCTTCCCCCTCACTCTCTGCTGCGAAGGAGATCTCATATTTTCCAGCCCAAGTGAAGGATCCGACCCAACGATCAAAGGTCTCAGTCAAATTGCTTGATTTTCCTGCCTTCCGCTCGTACAGCATCAACCGCCAGCGGTCGCTCTCGTATCCCGGACGCTGCTGCGCACGATAGGCGATGTACTTTCCATCCGGCGAATAGAGCGGAGTGTTGTCGGCAGCCTTGTTCTCAGCAGTGATGTCCTTCGTCTCCGCAAGAACGACTTTCGACGTCGCATCCGCAGGAAAATTCACCGGCACGGCGAACAAATCGTTGTTGGTCGAAATCGCCGGCTCGGGATCGTGGTTCGAGGCATAACAAATCTCCTGCCCATCCGGCGAGAACGCATAATCATCCTGCCCGCCCACGGAAAATACCGGCGCGTCGTAGTCGCCGGGAGTAAGGTCGCGGAAAACTGAGCACGACGCCGACCTCTCCTCGTCTCGCGTAGGCCCGGCTGCCCCCACCCGGGCGGGCGAGCCTTGCTCGTTGGACTCTGCGGAGCTTCGCTCCGCTGGGCGGGTGAGGGCACCCGCCCCTACGTGAGCCGTGCCGCACCCATCTGCCGGAACCACAAACAAATGCGTCCTCTTCCCCTCCTTATACGCATTCCAATGCCGATACAGCAGATGCGTGAAGATCTGCGCCTTGACCTTGGAGTTCTTCCTTTCCTCCACCTTCTTCGCGTTGCACTCGGCTTCAGGTTCAGGCGCCCCCTCGCACTCCGGATACACATCCGACTTAAACAAAATGTTCTTCCCATCCGGCGACCACAGCTCGCCATCCGCTTCAGTTGGCATGTCAGTCAGCCGATGCTTCGCAGTCACCGTCCCGGTAGTGCCATCAAAGTCCGCAATCCATATTTGCGATCCGTTCTCGTTCGACGAGACAAACGCAAACCGCTTCCCATCCGGCGCCCAGCGCGGACGGTCCGCATCCTGATCGGAGATGATTTCCTTCTCTTTGCTCCCGGCGGAAGTTCCCATGTCTCGCAAACCCGGCGAGACATGGGACACCCCAGACCGGGATGAATCAGAAGTGGGGTGCCCCACATCTCCCCGATTTTGGGAGATGTGGGAACCACTGTCCTGATTCAGCGGCACCACCCACACATGCGGCGTTTTCGTGTTCGCCTTCAGGTCCACATCCACCGCCGCGAACAGCACCCACTTCCCATCCGGTGAAGGCTGAGGCTCCTCGACGCGCTTGAGCGCCATCATGTCTTCGAAAGTAAACGGATGTTTCTGTTGAGCAGGAGCCGGCAATGCGGCTAGAAGCATCGCAAGCACGGGCGAGGACGCCCGTGCCCCAAGGATCAGTAGGGAGAAACGGCGCATGGATCAACCTTCGGATGAAACCAGATAGTCTAATCCACCCAGGGATTGATCAGCCGGATGCCGCAACCCTCAAAGTCGCCGGTGTTGCGTGTGGCGAGTACTGCGTCGTGGATGTGAGCAATTGCAGCGATCTGGGCGTCGAGTTCGGCTATGGGACGGCCCAGTCTGCGCCTTGAACTGGCGATTTGGGCGAATGCGCGGGCAGCGTGTTCATCGAAGACCAAAACACGCCCAGAATAATCTTCTGTAAACATTGCTTCGGCGTCACTTTTCAGGCTATCGCGTCGTTTTCCGAGCGGCAGAATTTCAATTCCGTAGAGAATTTCCGCAAGGGTAATCGTGGTCAGAAACAGCTCATCTACAGCTCGAACTCTTGCAAACCACGCGACCACCGCCGAGGAAGGCGAACTTAGCATGACCTCTGACACGACGTTTGTATCGAGAACTGTCATGTTCAGTATCAGCGAATTCGGGGATTGCGAATGGTTTCGCGCGGCGGGATTTCGAGTTCAACGCCCCCATAAGGCGCAAAGCGCCGCCGTATGGCTTCCACGAGGTCTTTCCCGGTCTGCGGCGGTTTTGCCAGAAGGGGCTTTCCAAGTTCGCGCCTCAGAATTTCCCGTGCCTCCTGCTCCATCGATCGCCCGTTCTCCGCGGCTCGGATCTTCAACTTGCGCTTGGTTTCTTCGGGTAATTGGCGGATCGTGATGCTGGCCATGTAATCAATGATATCATTGCAATCAATTATTGCACACCCATAAGAGAGTCGTGGATTAGCAGAGATTTGAACATCTCAGGGGCTTTTTCAGATTTAAGTCGTTGTAAATCCGCGGCCGGTTTTACAGTTCTCAACCTGCTATCATCTCTCGCATCGCTTCCATGCGGATTAAGCGCCGACTCCCTGTCTTATTCGGGTTTTTACTGTTCGCGGCCGCCTTGGCGTTGGTGGTCTTCCTGCGCAAGCACGCGCCGCCAGAGCCTGCCCGCCTTCTGCCCGGCGCGGACGGGTTCATCTATGTCGATTTGAAATGGATGCGCTATACCGACATAGCCGGGAACATTCCGCAGGTCCAGCACGATCCCGAATACGAGCAGTTCATTCAGGCCACCGGCTTTGAATTCGAACGAGATTTGAAAGAGGCCGCGGTCGCCATTCACTACGCAAGTCCCACAAGCGGCCCTGAAACTCGCTTCTCGTATGTTTTCTCGGCGAAGATCGACGGCGACAAATTTCGAACCTATTTAACACAACTGGCCGCCTCGACCGATGATTACCACTCGGTGACGATCTTCGGCATTCCGCTCGATGGGCGAACTCTGCGAGTAGCGATTCTTGGCGTGGACACTGTAGCCGTTTCTAACCACAACGATCCCGCTGTGATTCGAGGAATCATCGACCGCTCGCGCAAGCTGGCATCCCCGTTTGGCGGGCCCGCACTGCTGCGCCAGTTCTACAAGAAGGTGCCACTCACGAGCCTGATCTGGGCGATCGTGCGCGTGCCGGCTGGCAGCGCCCTGAACGCCGGTCCGGTCAACCAGACCTTGTACGGCCTGGGGAATGCCAAAGGATCGACAGTCGTGGCCTCGGTGACCTACCGGGTCAGCAATGTCCATTTCAAGGCCGAGGCGTTTACGCCTGATGAACAATCGGCACAGCAGCTTGCGCAACAGACGGACACATTTCTTAACCTCTTTCGATCGGCAGAAATTTCTGTCGGAGCCAAAACCCCTGATCCTGATATGCAGAAGATCATTGAAAGCCTGAAGGTCGAGCAGAAGAGCGACCGTGCTGTGCTCACAGCTACGATTCCACTCGAACTCATCCGCAAAGTGGTGGCAAGAGCCCCGGCAGAGATCGGGCCGCAATCGCAACGGTAATCTGCGGACACGAGCACCGTGAAGGTACAATACTTCTGAATGTCAAACCTGCCTCTGCCGCTGGCTGCTTTTGTGGCCGGCCTGGTTTCTTTTCTCTCACCGTGTGTGTTGCCGCTGGTGCCAGGTTACGTATCGCTGATTTCCGGTGTCGGCGTGGAAGAACTGAAAACCCAGGAAACCTCGCTGTTGCGCAAGGTGATGCTGAATTCACTGGCGTTCATCGCCGGCTTCACCATCGTTTTCGTAACCCTTGGTGCAATCTCGACCGAAGTTGGCCAACTCGCGGCGCAATACAAAGCTGTGCTCGCGCGCGTTGCCGGCATTCTCATCATCGTTTTCGGTCTGCACCTGACCGGCATCATGCGGATCAAGGCTCTCTACGCCGATAAGCGGCTACACAACGTAAAAGGCGGGAGCACGGTTTGGGGCGCATTCGTCATCGGATTTGCATTCGCTTTCGGCTGGACCCCATGCGTGGGCCCGATCCTCAGCGTGATTCTCGGTTTTGCCGCCGCACAGGATTCCGTTTCTAAGGGAATCTGGCTGCTTACAATTTATTCTCTGGGGCTGGCAGTGCCGTTTCTGCTAACCTCGTTAGGCATTGAGCGCTTCCTCAAGTTTTACGGCAGATTCCGCCGGCATATGCACGCACTCGAGATTGCCAGCGGAGGCCTGCTCATAGCACTCGGCTTGCTGCTTGTATTCGGCAAGTTCACAATATTAGCGAGGTATTTTTCAGCCTTGAACCGGTTTGTTCTCTGAGGGGGCTTTGAGAATCAATCGTTCTGAGGCAAAGAGGCATTCGTGAAACGCGATCCTGTCATTCTTATTGTTGTGGCCATGGTCGTATCGGTCATGCTGATTTTTGGCATCCAAAAGGCCCGCCATGGCTCGACCTCGTCCGGTTCAAACAAAATCCTGAATCAGCCGGCCCCCGACTTCACGCTCACTTCACTCGACGGTAAAAACCTCAAGCTCTCCGATTTTCACGGCAAAGCGGTGCTTCTCAATTTCTGGGCAACATGGTGCGAACCTTGCAAAATCGAAATGCCCTGGTTTGTTGACCTGCAGAGGAAGTACGGCCCGCAAGGACTGCAGGTATTCGGCGTAGCCATGGACGATGCCAGCCCAAAAGATATTTCCGACTTCGCGCAGAAGATGGGCGTGAACTATCCCATCGTGATCGGGAAAGAAGAGGTCGGCACGCTGTATGGCGGCGTGCAGTTCCTTCCTTCGACGTTCTTTATCAGCCGCGATGGCAAAGTGGTTGACCGCGTCTTCGGACTGGTTAGCCGCTCTGAGATTGAGTCCAACATTCAGAGAGCTCTGAGTTCACAGGTCGCGGAGAAGTGAAAATGCGAGTTCCGCACGGCTCACGTAGGGGCGGTGCCTGCCCTGAGCGACTGACCGAAGGGAAGGAGTCGAATGGGTGCCCTCACCCGCCCAGCCGTGCGCAGCGCGGCATTTGCGTCTACGCCTGCGTAGCGATTCTATTTCTTGAGGTGGTCGCCGCCTTCGGCCAGGATTCTCCCGGGTCGCGCCGCCCTACAGTCACGCTGCTGCCGAATGAAGTGATCTCTGTGGCCCGTGGCCACTCCGGAACTGTCGAACTCATCTTCCGCATTTCCTCCGGCTTCCATATCAACTCCAACCTGCCGCACCAGGATTATCTGAAGAGAACGGAATTGAAGCTCGACGCCCCCACCGACATCCTGGTGCGCAAAATCGCCTATCCCGATGGCGAAGACCGCAGCTTTCCTTTTGCACCGGAAGAGAAGCTCAATGTCTATAGCGGAGATTTCACAGTCACGGTAGAGGTGCGGCCGCTAAGGACTGTCCTACCGACCAAGTATGCCGTACACGGCAGGCTCAAGTACCAGGCCTGCGACAACGCGGCCTGCTATCCTCCGCGCGAAGCGCCGGTCACGTTTGAAGTCAGAGTGACCAAGGCGGCAAGCGAGACCAAGCACAAGAACACGCCGCAAAGCCCGCACGCGCACAGCTAGCGCTGTGTGGGTCGGACATTCCTGTCCGACCAGCGGTCGATGAGTTATCTGAAATACACGGGGATGCTCGTAAGTAACTGGTCGAACTACGTTTTCGCTGCCAGCGCACGCGCGACCAAGGCTTCTGATTCCTTCAGGCGTGTAACCGTTCGTTGCTTCCCCAAGGCGATCATCACCGCAAACAAGCTTGGTGCTACACCCTGCCCAGTCAGCGCCACGCGCGCACCGTTAATCAGCGCACCGGCTTTGACACCCTTTTCCGCAGCAAAGTCGCGCAGAATTTTTTCCGCATCGGCTTCGTTTAACTCAGAAGCTTGTTCATAACGCTCGCCGAGTTCAACCAGCAAACGGCGAACGCCTTCATCCTTTAGAAATTTTTCAACCGCTGCTGGATCCGGATCGAACTCGTCGTTAAAAAACGCGCGGAATGAGCCGCCGAAGTCCTTCAAACTGCGGGCGCGCGGTTTGAGTAAATCGATAGTAGAGAGAATTGGGGTGCCCCATGTCTCGCCGCTTTTGCGAGACATGGGATGTTCCAACCCGGCTTTTTTCCATTCTTCTTCAATCAGTGGCAGCAAACGTTCGGCGGGATACGCGCGAATGTACTCGGTGTTGAACCAGTCCAGCTTGGCGCGATCGAAAACCGCATTCGATTTCGAAATTCCGTCCAAATCGAACAGGCGAATCAGTTCCGCGTCGCCGAGAACTTCCGGCGTCCCCTCCGGCGGCGTCCATCCCAGCAATGAGAGAAAATTGCGGAACGCTTCGGGGACGATGCCCTCGTCGCGATAGGCCATTACCGAGGTTGCTCCGTGTCGTTTGCTCAACCTTGTCTTGTCGGCTCCGAGAATCAGCGGCACGTGAGCAAATACCGGCATCTTTGCTGCGAGCGCCTGATAAAGCAACACCTGCTTGGGCGTGTTCGAAATGTGGTCCGCTCCGCGAATGATGTGCGTGATCCGGAGATCAATGTCATCCGCAACCACACTCAGGTGGTAAGTCGGGCTGCCGTCCGACCGCAACAGGACGAAGTCCTCGAGCTCGGAATTTGCAAACTCAACCTTGCTGAAAACGGCGTCGTCAAAGGATGTCGTGCCGCTCTCGGGAACCGCGAATCTGACAGCACCGGGTTCACCGGCCGTTTTGCGGCGCAACGCCTCAGTGCGATCCAATTTCCTGCACGTGCCTTCGTACTTCGGAGGCCGGCCTTCCTTTGCCGCCTTTTTTCGCCGCTGCTCTAATTGCTCTTTCGTGCAGAAGCAGTAGTATGCCGCGCCGGAGTCGATCAGCTTTCTCGCGGCTTCCTTGTAAAGATCGATTCGCTGCGTCTGGCAGTAAGGCCCCTCGTCCCAATTGAGCCCCAGCCAGCTCAAGCCATGCAGGATCCCTTCGACCATCTCGGGCGTGGACCGCTCCAGGTCGGTGTCCTCGATGCGCAAGACCAACGTCCCGCCAAAATGCCGGGCAAAGAGCCAGTTGAACAGGGCGGTTCTGGCGCCGCCGACATGGAGGTAACCGGTGGGAGAAGGGGCAAAACGGACGCGGAGAGACGATCCCTGATTGGACGCGGCGTTAACGGTCATCCTTGGTAACCAGACTGGATGTTACGGCCCGTGCAGGAGGCCGTCAAGCAAGCTAGGTTTCTGAGAACATTGACCTAAGGGCACTCTAAGGTCACTTCAAAATCATTGTTTTCCTCAGGAACGTATGAAACGATAGTGGCAGTCTTCCCCGCGCTGCCACTTGTCCCGAGATTGGTGTCGGTAATTCATGAATAGTCTGGTTATCAGCAACACGGTCATCCCAGGCATCGTCGCGCTGCTGCTTTTTCTCGTCTTCACTTATCTTCACGAGCAGAGCCGGCAGCCGTATTTCCGCGCCTGGCAACTGGGCTGGGCAGCTTACACTCTGCACTTTTGCCTGGATGCAGCCGCCTCCGTCTGGCAAACCAGGGCGGTCTCGTTTCTCTCATCCGTGCTGCTCGTGACCATGGCCCTGTGCATCCTGGTTTCCACCAGGCTCACGCGCCGCCTCAACGCGATCGAACGCAGGTCGTTTCATCTGCGGTGGTACGAGTGGACAGCGGCGGGAGCGTGCATCGCGCTCGCCTTCTGGAACCCGAGCTTGCCCGCACTGCACGGGCCTTTCTGGCCGGGCGTAGAAATTAATAAGTTCGAAGTTGGAATCGCTCTCATCCTCGGCTACAGCTCGTTCGACTTCTACCGCATCGCTCGCCGTCGCGGCTCAGTCGCTTTCCGCGGTTTGTCTTTCTCGCTGGCTTTTTGGGCCGTATTTATGGCTTTCGGTCAGCTTAAGACCCGCCTCGCCGGAGACCTGCTTGGCCCTGTGCCGCAGATGCTTCTCGGCCTCTCCATGGCGATGGTCCTTTTTGAGAACGAGCGCAATGCCGTGCAGGAGAACGCGCTCGCCTTTTCCAAGCTGGATGTCGATCCCATGCGCCTGCTTTCGGCCACCGACCTGGTCCCGAGCATGCAGGCCATCCTGGAGCGTCTGGTCGCCCCGCTGCCCACGAATCGCGCGGTGATCTGCATCTCTGAACGCTGGCGCGCAGTACTGCCGTCGGTGCAGATGGGCTTCACTCCCGACTTCGTGACTAAGGTCGATTCCAGCGGCGCCGGAGAATATATCTGTGAACTTGCCTATCGCTGCGGCGGCTTCAAGTCGGTGCGCAATCTTCCCGAAGCTTCCGAGCCGCTGCCGGCATTTCCCGGCGGTCGCTTCCAGCAATTCCGCGAGGCTCTGCTCGAAGAAGGCATTCGCGATGTAACTGCGGTCAGCCTGCAGACCCGCGAACATAACTTCGGTGTCATTCTGTTTCCGCATGCCGAGCGGCGTCTGTTTGGCGATTCCAACCTGACCCTGCTGATCGGCCTCGCCCTGCAGATTGGCCTGACACTCGAGAACTACGTCGTCATGCACGACGCGCAGCGCCGCACCAAGGAATATCAACTGCTCACCCAGATCGGCCAGGCGATCAGCTCACGCCTCGATCAGGATGAGGTTTTGCGCACAGTACAAAAAGAACTGGGCCAGATTTTCGATACCTCCAACTTCTACGTCGCCTTCCAGGAAGGCGATTCGATTGTGTTTCATCTGGACGTAGAAGAGAACCGTTTAATGCCGCGGCGCGGCCGAAAAGTCGATAACGGATTGACAGAGTACATTCTGCGGACCGGCCAGTCGCTGCTCATTCGCTCCGACCTTGACCGCGCCCGCGAGCGCCTGGGAGTGACTTTCATTCCCAAGCGGCCGGCGAAATCTTTCTGCGCCGCGCCGATTCTGGTAAGCGGCCGTGCCGCTGGCGTGATTGCCGCCATGAGCGTCAATCGCGAGTACGTGTTCGAGCAACGCGATCTTGAAGTGCTCAAAACCGCTGCTGGGCAGGTATCCGTGGCGATTGAAAACGCACGCCTTTTCGCTGAGGAGCAGCGCCGCGCGCGCCAGTTCGCGTTTCTCAACAGCGTTTCAAAAACGGCCATTTCCAGCGAAGACGCCGAGCAGATGCTGGCGGACATCGTTTCCAACATCCAGAAGAACTTCCAGTTCGACCATATCGGGATCGGCATCCTCGACTACGCGACCAAGGAGATTGAGATCCGGGCCGAGGCCGGCACCACGGCGCACGAAAAAGGAAAGAAGATCCTCCTGGGCACCGGAATTGTCGGTCGTGTCGCGCGCACCGGAGAAGCTGCGCTGGTGAACTCGTCGGATTCAGCCCAGCTTCAGGGGGTGCTCCCGAATGCACGTACGGTCCTGTGCATCCCAATCACATACGGCGACACACTGCTCGGCGTTCTCAACGTAGAAAGCGAGAAGGAAAACGCCATCTCACCGGAAGACGTGCTGGTGATGAACACGCTGGCCGACCTGCTCGCCACCGCCCTGCACAACTCCTTCGTCTTTCAAAAACTGCAAACCCAGTCGATCACCGACGGCCTTACCGGGATCAAAACCCGGCGGTTCTTCTGGGAATCGCTTTCTGCGGAATGGAAGCGGGCCTCTCGTTCCGGGCGGCCGTTTTCAGTGGTGCTGGTCGACCTCGACAAGTTCAAAGAAGTCAATGACACGTATGGCCACCTCGAAGGCGATCTGGTTCTGGCCCGCGTCGGCCGCCTGCTCGAGCAGAAATGCCGGCAGTCGAACGTGGTCGCTCGTTATGGCGGAGACGAGTTCATCATCCTGATGCCGGAGACCGGTGTCGAACAAGCACAGACTCTCGCTGAACGCTTGCGGCTGTGGCTTGCCACCGACCCGATGCTGGCTGAGCACCACATCACCGGAAGCTTCGGTGTCGGCAGCTTTCCGGTGCACGGCTTTTCCGCGGAAAGCATCATTCGTGCGGCCGACGCCGGCATGTACATCTCCAAAAAAGCGGGAGGAGACCGGGTTTCCAGCTCCGAAGAGGCTGCCCTCAACGAGTCCGGAGCAGTGCATCGTCAACTGGTTTCCGGGTATATCGAAGGCTTCCTGCAGCGCGAACGAACCGGGCCAGAGCATCTGGAAGAGTTGGTGGGCACGCTGCGCAAACTCGCTCCCGGAACCTTCGACAAGGAAGCCTCGCTTCTGGAAGACTCGATCGAAGCGTTGGCCCGTGCCTCGGAATCGCGCGAGGTAAGCGCCTCAGGCCACGGCGAGGCAGTCGCTCAGTACAGCGAAATGATCGGGCGCGCGCTTCGCTTGTCGAATGAAGATATCAGGCAGTTGGGCTTCGCCGGCAGAGTCCACGATGTGGGGAAGTTGTTTGTTCCCGAAAAAGTTCTCAATAAGCAAAGTTCGCTCACGGAAGAAGAGTTTGCAATGCTCAAAGTTCACCCGCGCTTCGGGGCGGAAATTCTGGCTACGGTCCCCAGTGGCGAACGGCTGCAAAAGGCTGTCGAATGCCATCACGAGTGCTTTGACGGCAGCGGCTATCCTGGCGGACTGCGCGGCGAAGAGATTCCGCAGTGGGCGCGAATTCTTGCGGTCGCCGACGCTTATGCAAATCTCACCTCGGACCGTCCTCTCGCCCCTGGGAAAACCAGCGAGCAGGCCCTGGCCGAACTCGAGAGGTACAGCGGCACCAAGTACGACGGCATGCTGGTGAGAATCCTCGCTCGCGAACTCAAAACCGAGCGCATCATGCCCAACTTCGGCGGGTGACTGCAAAGCGCCGCGGATTTCGCGGACCAACGCTGATCAAATTCTCAGCTCTTCACAATCAGTTTCCTCTGTGCACCTCTGTGCTCTCTGTGGTCATTGTTTTCGATCGCTAACCATGAGCAATCAACCGGGAATTCGTTCTGATTTGCCAAACATGTACCTTTCACCCGACACTATGCACACCATGTCCGTCGCGCTCTCGCTGGAAGGAAAAGTTGCTCTGATCACGGGCGGTTCCCGTGGAATCGGCGCCGCCGCCGTGCGCATGTTCGTTCAGGCCGGCGCGAAGGTTGTTTTCAACTATCAGAAAGCTGAAAGCGAAGCTAAGAAGTTAGCCGCGGAATGCGGCCCCGACCGCTGCACCGCGGTGCAATGCAACCTCGAAACTTTCGAAGCCGCCAATGACCTCGTGAAGGCAACCGTCCAGCGCTTTGGGTTTCTCGACATCCTCGTCGCCAACCACGGAATCTGGCCTCCCGAAGATAAAGGCATAGAGCAAATGCCGGACGAGCAGTGGCGACGCACTGTGGCCGTAAACCTCGATTCCATCTTTGGGCTGGTCAAGCACTCCGTCGCCGAGATGAAAAAGCGGACCACAGCCCAATCGCCGGCGCACATTGTGCTGATAAGCTCGACTGCCGCTCAGAGGGGCGAGGCGTTTCACGTCGACTATGCCGCTACCAAGGGCGCTCTGATCAGCATGGTGAAAGGGCTCTCAACAGAACTGGCGCCGCATCATATCTATGTGAACTGCGTCGCCCCAGGATGGGTGGACACCGATATGTCGCGACCGGCCTTGGACGATCCTGCGGTCGCACCCGGCATTTTGGGCAAGATTCCGTTGGGCCGCGTAGGGACGCCAGAAGAACTGGCTGCGCCGATCTTGTTTCTTTGCACCGCATACGCCGGATTCATCACAGGGGAAGTTCTGAACGTGAACGGAGGCGCCGTACTTGTGGGATGAGGGACACGGGCAGCAAATTGCGCTGATAAGCGCGTCTAACTCTCTTTGAAACGAATGAAATACATTCTTTCCATTTTGTTCCTCATGACGGTTGCCTATCCGCAGGAGGCGACTCCAAACGCCTCTTCGCAGGATTCAGGGACCAATAGTGCCGCGACTCAAGCGATTCCCGTCGACCAGGAGAACGCACGCAAGGCGCGGGCGATAATCGATCAGGGAATCAAAGCACTCGGCGGCGACGCTTATCTCAATTTCAGCGACCTTAGCTCGGAAGGCCGCCGTTACAGCTTTCATCGCGGCCAGCCCAACAGCCTTGGAACTCTGTTTTGGCGCTTCCAGAAGTATCCGGATAGAGACCGTGTCGAGTTCACCAAAAAACGCGACGTTCTTCGCATCTACAACGGAGACAAAGGCTACGAAGTTACCTACAAGGGTGTGCGCAATCTGGAAATGAAAGACGACCTTGAACCTTACCTTCGCCGCCGCCACTATGCCTTAAACGTCGTGCTCCGCGACTGGCTCAAGCAATCGGGCATCGCTTTGTTTTACGAAGGCCAGACCGTAGCTGCACAGAAGCAGAGCGATCAGGTCACCATCATGAATGCGAAGAACGAGGCGGTGACCCTTTTCTTCGATATCGAGAGCCACCTGCCGGTCCAGAAGCGATTTAGCTGGCGCGATCCCACCGACAAGGAACGCAACGTTGAAGAAGAAGTATTCGACAATTACCGCTCAATTCAGGGCATCATGACGGCCTTTGACGACACTACTTTCTTCAATGGTGATATGTCGGGGCAGTCATTCCTGACCTCCGCCACCTACAACCAGAACCTCGGTGAAAGCCTGTTCGATCCCAACCAGGCCTCTATCTCGGGCAACAAGAAACACTAGCGTCCAAGCACCAGAGGTGACGATGTGTGTAACACCTTCGTGACATCTCCGTATCGTCGATGATTGTAATCATTTGTAAATATTAGACTTACATATTTGTCCGTATGGTTTGCAATGGAGAATGTGTGGCGGATTTACCACAGCCGTCTTTCCCGCCCTGCGGGTATCCTATCGTTTCTGATACAGGAACAAACAATCCGGTCCGCCGTCGAGTGCGGCGGTGTAGGGCTTCACTCGGGCGCGCCTGTCCAGCTCCGCATCCTCCCGGCGCCCGCTAATACCGGCATCGTTTTCCGGCGCGTTGACCTCGACGGCTTTGAAGTTGAGGCGGTTGGCCGCAACGTGGCCCGCGTGAGCTACGCCACCAGCCTGATGAAAAAGGGCGTGCTGATCTCGACCACCGAGCACTTGCTTTCGGCGCTGGTTGGTATGCGGATTGACAATGCCATAGTCGAGCTCGACAACCTCGAACTTCCCATTCTCGACGGCAGCGCCCGTCCTTTTGTGGATTTGGTTCGTAAAGCCGGGATTCGCAAGCAACGCCGCCCACGAAAATATCTGCGCATCTTGAAAGCGCTTGAAGTTCACGAAGGCAACAAGTTCATCGGGATTTATCCTGCCGACAAGTATTCGGTTTCCTACACCATCAACTTTCCCCACCCGATGATCGGGCGCGAAGCATTCACCCTCGAACTGACGAACGGGCAGTACGTCTCGCAGATTGCTCCGGCGCGGACATTCGGCTTCGTGCATGAAGCCGACGCCTTACGCCAGCAGGGATTGATTCGCGGTGCCTCGAAGGAAAATGCGCTGGTACTGACCCGGGATGGGCTGGAAAATCCGCCGCTCCGTTATCCCGATGAATTTGTGCGCCACAAAATTCTCGACCTTATTGGCGATCTGGCGCTGATTGGAAAGCAAGTTCTGGGAAATGTCGTTGCCGATCGTGCGGGGCACGCCATGCACACCGCGCTCGTCTCTCGCCTATTGCGAGACCGGACTTTTTGGGAGGAGACGACGCTCTCCGAACAGCCCGAGGAATCGTCGATGCACCAAGAATCTGTCCGACAACCAGTTCTCCAGAACTAGTCCGCCGCGTAGGGTTCCACTTCAGCAAACGCCTTTTCTTCAAGCAACCGATTAATTTCAGCACGGGTGAGGTGCGCCAGTTCCTTGGCATGGCGCTTCGCGGATTGTTGATGTTCGGCCGATAGCGCCGCCACGCGCATGGCGAGCAGCGGAGCGTCGTCTTCGATCATGCGCAACAGGCGTTGCGCTCGGTCAATTCTGAGTTCAATGGGCAGCATGGCTGGTTGACACTAGCCTGCCGTCCAGATGGGCTACCGGGCAAGTCTCAAGTCAGGTACGGCTTGGTCGTGTGGAACAGGCAGCCCGCCTATTCTGCCCAATTGCTTATTTTGCTGTCTTTGGCTGGGTGGGGACAGGCGAGCCGCCTGTCCTAAATAGCAATTTTTTTCTGGAAACATTCGCACCGAGACCGCAAACTTAGACGAAAGTGCACAAGACCGTCTATCTCTCACTTGGCTCCAACCTCGGCGACCGGGAAGAAAATTTGCGTACTGCGATCACCAGGCTGGCGGATTTCGGCAACGTCGCCGCGGTTTCGTCCTTTTATGAAACCGAACCCGTGGACGTCGCCGCCCAGCCCTGGTTCCTGAATTGTGCCGTCAAGTTCGAGACCGAGAAGATGCCGCGCCAGCTTATGTCTGCAATTCTCACGCTCGAGCAGACTATGGGCCGCCAACGCAGACAGAACAAAGGCCCCCGCACGATAGACATCGACGTGTTGCTGTTCGGCAGTTCGATCATCGAACTTCCCTCGCTGACGGTCCCCCACCCTCGGATGCACCAGCGCCGCTTCGTCCTGGAACCGCTAGCTGAGATCGCGCCCGACATACGGCATCCGATATTCAAGCGCACCATGCGTGAGTTGCGGGACGCTTTGCCGCCGGGACAGACGGTAAAGAAGGTCGGCAAAGTTTGAAGTCGAGACCCTTGAGCCTTACTCTTGCACCTGCAATACCGCTATGGTACCTTCTATAATTGTCCCGTTGAAGAAAAAGGGATTAGTGTGACAGGCTGCGCCTGTTGCATGCTGGCGTAGCTCAGCTGGTAGAGCATCTGATTTGTAATCAGAGGGTCAGGGGTTCAAATCCCTTCGCCAGCTCCAGTGTTTGGGCCCGGATCGGGAGCTCGCATTCCGGGAAAACAGCAAGATTGCAGGGCGGGCGGCGGACAGCTTTTCCATCGGCACACCATAAGGGAATTTTCCAGATGAGTTGTTGGCGCGGGATTTTCTTCGCGCACTTTCTGATCCCAATGGCAAGGCGCAATCGCAGGTCGTGGTTGCGGCGTGTCTGAATGAGCTTCGAGCTGTGAGCCATGAGCTATGAGCGGGCAGCAAGGGATTTGCTCAGCGCTCGCTGCTCAACGCTCACCGCTAATGCACAGGTGGGTGAGTGGTTAAAGCCAGCAGACTGTAAATCTGCCCCTCCTCGGAGGTACGAAGGTTCGAATCCTTCCCTGTGCACCAGAGTTCGTTGTGACGAAAAGATTGGCAGTGGCGCTGTTGGCATATGCGGCGATCGCGGTGCTGGCAGTCAAGACGCTGGACAACTCACGCATTCGGACGGTAACGCTGCTGATTTTGGCGATGTTCGCGTTGAAAACCTGGGTGCGGCGCAAAGATGTGTTGCACACGGAGAACGATGACGTAGAGAGGTAGCTTGCTACTTCTTGCGTGAAGCGGCAGGAACGCCGCCGACTGGAGACGTTGCAAGCAACGTCTCTACATGGGAGTTCGGAAGGTTTTAGCCGATGTAGCTCAGTTGGTAGAGCACTCCCTTGGTAAGGGAGAGGTCATCAGTTCAATCCTGATCATCGGCTCCAGAGATTGCGGTTGAGTTGGCGTTGTGGAGCGTTGGGTTGGCGAACGACCAGCGACGAACGACCAACGACGGTTTTTTTGGCGGGAGTAACTCAGTGGTAGAGTCACAGCCTTCCAAGCTGTTGGTCGCGGGTTCGATTCCCGTCTCCCGCTCCAAAGTTGAGCCACCTAGCGGGCGTCGGAGCCCGCTGGCGAAATCCCGAGCGTAGCGAGGGAACTGATAAGTAAATGTTCGAACAGGCGACGATTAAGGTCGAGAAAGAAAAAGAATTCGAGGAATTGAAGGCGGCGATCAATCGCGCGTTCACTTCCGAGAGTGTTCAGAAATATTTGAAGCGAGTAGCAAGCGCTGGAATCCGCATTCGAGATTTCGATTCGGTGCTCGCGAAAGAGCTACTGGAGCGGGTTGGAGCGCTCGCGGGTCAAAAGGCGAAGGGTTTGTACGTGGCATTGACGATTACTGATCGCGCTCAGATGAAAGAGTTTTATCTGTCCAAGATCGAGGAAGTCGGCCCAGAGCTTAGGGCGAAGTATCAGAAAATTTATCAGTACTACTGAACTGCAGATCAAGTTTTGAGCTAAAGGTAAAAGCTAATAGTTAACAGCTGAGGAAACGAAATGGCGAAAGAGAAATTTGAACGGACAAAGCCGCACTGCAACGTGGGCACCATCGGTCACATCGATCATGGCAAGACCACGCTGACGGCGGCCATCACCAAGGTTCTGTCGAAG
>Ga0310811_10000584_pt1 | contig 46767 bp, 50 predicted proteins | sample YCmetagenome_FD_207642 | JGI IMG/M metagenome (GOLD analysis project Ga0310811, IMG submission 207642) | Soil microbial communities from experimental microcosm in Duke University, North Carolina, United States - YC | ecosystem: Engineered > Artificial ecosystem > Soil microcosm > Unclassified ...
GTCGCCGACGATTTTGTCGTCGCTCTGGTCGGGCTACGCCCTCCCGACGCAACGACAAAATCGTAAAGCCCCGCGTTCAGCATAACCCGGCAGGAATCCACTTAAATCCAGCGCGGCGCTGTCCAAACAACCGGGGCCAGCTCTGAGGTCGAGGGCCGCGTCAAGGCGATCAGCGGTAACCGCAGACGCATTTAAAGTGGTCATGGGTGTGGGAATTTTCGGTTAGCGTTGCCGCTGAGCGGCTGCATTACCTCGGCTATGAGCCGATGACGGACAAGGTGTCCGTCAGGCAGTCACGGGCGCGCCCTCGAATCGCGCAACGTCGCCATGAGTGGTACATAGCAGAACGGGACCTCAACCGCAATACGAAAAGTCAAATCAAGTTTTGTTACAAGTTGTATAGTTATGGGTTTGCGCTCTACCGCCCCTCATCGACTCGTTAGTTTCGGTAGCCGAGTCGGCTACCGACCCAAAAAGTAGATACACCGCGTAGATACACGTCGAAACGGCAAGATTTTAACATATTGAAATATAATAGGAAATCTCATCATTACCTGTGGTTACATTCCGCTAGGGAGCGCCATTTAAAGAAAATAATACAATAAAATCAGCTAGATAGCCCCAGAGGGCCATTCATATTACACACCTGTTTGCACATCATTGGCATGATGACCGCAATGCTCTTTCTGTCGTCAGCGCCGCGAAGCGGCGGAATGCCGCCATTAAAAGCAGCCGATCTCCGAGTTGGGGCAGTCGCTCTCGAAATGGAGGATGGGGAGAAGCGGTAGTGGCACGTCAAGCTGCATTGCCGCCAACTCTGCCGCCGCGCCTAATCGATCGTGAGGCCTCCGCAGCATATGCCTCGGTTAGCCCGAACACGTTTGACCTTCTCGTGACGGCGGGAAGCATGCCCAAGCCGCGGGTCATTCCGGGTACGAGACGACTGGCTTGGGACGTTCGCGAACTCGAGCGCGATCGACGCTCTGCCTCACCACGGGGAAGAGCACGCGACCGGCGTTGACGCCGATGTTGGTTGGGAGAGGTAGGCCATGCCTCGCAAACTGCCACCAAACGTCGAGCGCAACGTCGTCAAGGGGCATGCGTATCTGTCGTTTCGGATCGGAAAGGCTTGGCATCTGCCACAGTACGGGGACGCCTCAACACCTGCCGGCGCGACGCGGTTCAACCGCAAGGTTCGGCAGCAACAGAGATATGCCAAACAGCGCGCCGAGCGCCTGGCCGCGATGACGCCCCGACAGCGAGCGACGCACGACGCCTGGCACCGAGCCCGTCGCCCGGGCCTATGGGAGGCTATTTGGTTTTTTCTGAGATGAAGTGTCGACTATGCCTGTTCGGCCGAATGGTGGGATTGTCCCAACGACAGCCGCCGAATTAGAAGCGATGTTGGTTGGGGATCCTATCCGATGACGCGAAGACGCTCTTCGACGTCATTGTGTTCGACGGGTCAAATCCTGCGGCCTCGGTTACGCGAAAGTCTCGTAAGAAGGCTCGCAAATGAACCGTGGCTCGCTTCGCAATCGTCAGGCCGTCGCGTGGGCAATACTTCTTGCCGGCCTCGGGCTGTTCGTCGCGCTCTATCCTCCTTGGTAAGGGCCTTTGGGGAGGCCCTGCAAACGCCCGTTGATGTGGCCGAGGAAGCTGTCACATTACTTTGACGTACAGGTGCCAATTTTGTAGGCGCTGGGATTTCGGAGCCCAGACCGGAATACGCGGCGAACGCTGCCAAGCGAATATATTCCGCTTGTGCAGCGTTCAGGATCCTCTCAATTTCGGGAGTTCGGCGTGTTTGATGCTGAAATGACTGCGCTGCTCAGGGCGGTGCTCGACGAAGTTTGCGAAAATATTCCTGTAAGCGAAACGGGCGCCAGAGCGTACGTTGCTTCGAAGCTGCTCGATGCTGCGGCACATGGACAGCTCTCAACCGACGCGTTGAAAGCGGCGGGTCGCAAGGCCTTGAACCCACCAACGATGTGGCGCTGATTATCCGCTCCACATCACTCGATCACATCGTATTCGAAGGCGACGCCCTCCGGGTCGTTCTCCTCGAACCATCGTTCCGCGGCGTCCACCGTCGCGAAGACTTGATGTGATCGACGTCGCCGACCTGCTTGGCGGTGTTCACATAGACGCCCACCGTTGTGTTCCTTTTCAAAACTCGAGCCGGCGCTGTCCGTATCTAACCCAGTGTCCGAACCTGATTTAAGGGCCTAACATGGTAGAAGGCAAGCCAGCGGGGAAAGGCGATCCCACGTCCCGCGCGGGCAACAGGAAGGCTGAGCCATTGATCAACATTGCTGAGTGCCGCGAGCAGGCTAACCACTACAAGAGACTTTCTGGCGTGAGCGGCATTTCCAAGGATCGCGCCGCCGCCCTGAAAAACATCGCCCGAAGTTTCGTGGGTTTGGCTGGCCAGCTGGATAGACTGGCTTCCCGTGCGAGGAACGAGCAGAGGTAAGCAGCCTCAGCTGATGGCCTTAGTTACCAAGGTCGGCGGTTCTTTTTTTTGACCTTGGGAAATTTACGGTGGGCGCCGGTTCACGCTGGTGGGCCTAGCACTCCCGGCGCTCAAATCCGCAATTGGATCGGCAACCGGGAGCATTGGGGCTGGAATTGCCATGCCCAGCCATGTCGGCCCTCCAAGTGACAATACGTAGAAAACCGAAGTCCGGTAGTTGTCCGGACTCCATTTTCGGAACGGGGTGTTCTACTGAAGGAACACCGGCGCGATTTGAGCACTAATTTTTTTGTTATTCCGGGAATGCCGCAGTGGGGCTGGAACCACGCTGCGGCTTTTCCCATTCGGGGCGTACTGGTCCCAGCTGCGTTCCGTCGGGCAAACACTAACCTTTGACCCCTGCGGTAGCCTGCATCATAACTGTCACATGAAGAAAGGCGACGTGACGTGCCCTGATTGTTCGGCGGGATCTCGCCGGATCGAACTTGAATCCCGCAAGGGCAACGCCGGGCACTACAAGTGCCTGATCTGTGAGCGCGTCCTAGAGGTCTTCGACGGCTCCCGGGAGATTGCTTATCGGCTCGCCGTACAGCCGTCCGACTTGCATCCTGTGAGAGAGTAAGGCCGCCTCAGTTGGCGGCGCCTTATTGGTCCCTCTTCAGCTTGCGCCGGCCCCAGTGAGGCTCTTTGCCCTTCGGGTTAAACTCCGGGACGTGGTGGCGGTTCAATGCCCGCATGACCCCGATGCTGGCAAACATACTCGGGCCTCCACCTTCATCGCGGCTTGCCATTCCGATGCGGCGTGCTCTTTCTTCGGCGACGCGGCGATGTACTCGCCGGCGTCGAGCTGCGTCACCAGTATGCGATCGCCGATCGTGATCGGATCCTCGAAACGCCGACCCCAGCCTCGTTCCGTCATTCCTTCCGCTTCAGCTCAGGTCTCGCGGCAGCAATGGCGCGTTCAACCTCGTCGGCCAGAACTGTCAGATGCTCGGCCAGCCTTGTGAACATCTCGCTTCTTGGGTTCAGTAGCAAGATCGCGGATCAAGGCGCACTCGGCAGCATCCGTGCGGAGCTTTTCTAACTGAGCCTGCATGTCCTTCATTGCGACCGGTTCCGTTCCCGATGAGGAACTATACCGCTTTGGGCACAAGTGGACAGAACTGATTGCCGGTTTTTCCTATGCTCGTCACCACCTGGCGACCCCATTACCGCCAAGGTCACCTCCAACGGCCCCGGCCTCCACACTTCAAAAGCCCCCATGGCCGGGGCCGTTTTTAAGGTGGCTACCGATAGCCCATGTCGCCGATCGGCCCTTTTGCGTTCCAGTTGAAATCCGGTCGTACGTCTGCGCCGCGCCCGGCGCAGGCGGTGCAGACGAAGCGCGGCTCGACATCTGACAGCCGAACATCGTCGGGCCAGCGATCGGTGCCGAGCGCAACGTGACGGCCGCAGGGGCAATACATGAGGACGCCGCGCAAGCCCATCTCGCGCATCTCGCCAAAGGTGATCTTGATTGGCCGACCCTCGGCGTGCGTGGGCGTGTGGCGGCGGGCAGGGTGAGGCATGCCGAGATCCAACCGCTGCGCGGGCGACAGTCAAATTATCGATTACTGGTGGCTCGGACCGCGCGCGAGCTACTGCGCGTCGTGGGTGTGGAAAAGCGCTCACTGCGATCGACAGCGGTTTTGCGCCCGCCGGCCGAGGCGGTGAACGACGAGAGCGCGGGGCTTCGGTCCCGCGCCCAGATCAGCGGAAAATGGTTGTTCCTATATTGAAGGGCTGACGGATCCGCAGGGCTCATGGGTTAGGAGCACGTGCCCGTGCCAACATTCACGGTGCGTTTGGGCGAAGCCAATCAAGGCCAGGATAATCAAAGCCACTGCGACGCATCCGGCTACAACGTTCTGCATCATGGCTGCCACTCCAGGTAAACTGTGACTGGCTTACTCGGCCAGGCTCCGCCTCGCTGCCGCGCACCGCGCTGGGCGCCCGGTCACCGAGTGATCACCGCGGACGGTGACCGGGCGGACAAGCTATCTGGCGGGCCTTCTCAAAGCGGCGTGAGAATCTGCCAGATGACCACCAGCACCACGACCACCATCATGACGTAGATAATCCTACGGCCGGTCTGGTTTATTTGGCTCATCGGATCACCCTGCACGGTTTGCCCTTCTTGCGCAGTGGCCCGCCATCTGGTGTCGGCCCTCCGAGGTGCAAGGCCCACATGATGCCACCCCCCAGCTTGCGCCCGTCTACCTCGATCGGATCATCCTCGAACGGGCGCCCCAGCCTTGATCGGTCATTGCCACGGGCTGACACCGCCTGCGCTATCTGGCGAAACCGGAGTCTAGAAGCTTCAGAGTCGAAATCGGCCACTTGCCGTCGTGGCCACCGATCGAGATCCGGAGCCCGTGCACCTCGTCAAGGAAGACGTGATCAACCGTCCCCGCCTTACCGTCGGTCAGGATAGCCCCCCTGCCGATTAGCTCCGTCTCGGCAGCATGAAGTTCTCGAAGGATGTTCGTCGCTCGTTTGGTCCAGTCATCGGACATGGTCATGCCCTACGCGGCTGGCGGATTAGTGAAGATCAGTCAGAGCGGCAGATGCATTGAGGCCATCGGCGCTTCGCGCGAATCAGTGCCGCCAACCGTCCTTGTCGAGCTCGACCCTGAAACCTTCCGGCAGCCGCGGCGTCTCGCCTTCGGTCACGACTTGCAGCGCGGCTTACTTCGGTGGGCGCAAATCGCCTTGAAGCCACCGGCCATTGGAATGCATGGAATCTTCATGCGCTGCGAATGTCGTAAGTGCGTGATTGCAGACAGCGCAGCGAAACCTGTGCAAGTCCACGCTTAGGCTTGCTGACTGCGAATGTCGAGTTCGGCCGCGTCGATCAACGCTTTGGCGGCGGCAAATTGCCCAATTAGCGTGTCGAGAACGGCGGCTTGGGCTTGGATGGTGGCGATGTTGGCAGCGATTGTTGCCATGATGGAGCATTTCGTTTTTTGCTAGGTGGGATCGTAGTCGGTCGCAGCGAAGCCGCCGAACGACGGCCACGGTGCTGCGGGTTCAGGCGCGGGCATGATCGGCTTGTAAGCCGGCTTCGGCAGCGGCGGTGGTGGTGACGGCGGCGCAGGTGGTGCGGCTGGCGCTGGCTGCTCTACACGCGAAGGGAGAGGAGCAGACGCGACCTTCACGATCGGCGGAGCCGGAAGCGCTGGAAGAGATGCTGCGCGAGCCTTGGCGCGATCGATGCGCTCTCCCAGTCCTTCCAACAGGCTAAACTCAACCCGCTCCTGGAACGCATTGACGCGAACATGCTTGCCGATCAGCTCCAGGCGGCGCAGTCGATCACTCAACCTGATCTTCTTGACGTGACCGACTTGCCTACGCTCCTCGCCCGCCCCTTCGTATAGCGCGTCGATCTCGACACCGGCAACGAGGCCTTGCCGCCAAATTTCCGGCCAAGCGTCTATGGGCTTGAGGTCGCCGCGCTCGTCGTACAGGTCAGCAAGGTCGGCTTCAGCTTCATCGGCTAGCGGCGACGATGACGAGCAGGGCCCGTGAGTGCCTCGGGCAAACGAACAGCTCTCAGCTAGCGATCGGGCTTTGCGCGCCCCTCAGAATGTCTTGCTTTCGGCAGAACAGGGCGCAACATCTGGCTTGCCATATTCACTGTCCGGACGGCGCCCGCTGGATTCATTGTACGTTACGTACAGAAGCGGCGCGTTACGAACCCAATTGACCCTTCAGGGCTGTCCCTAGAGAAAGGACATCAAATCACAGCGCTCCGCGGAGTCAGCTATGCTCCACCGCAGGCACGCGGTTAAGGAGGAGAGGATTTGATTTCGAATGAGATTCTGCCGATGATCAGCGAAACGCTCGCCGCCATGCGAACCCACCGTAACCGCATCCACCGCTATCGCCGTTTGCTTGAAACAGAGGTCGCGGGGCTTGACCGCCAGTATGTCGAAAGACGTCTGTCCGAGGAGCGATGTGCTCTCGACGCGCTAGTCTCGGCTATTTTTCCCTTGGTTTTCAAGTTCCCAAAGGCATCTACGCCTCCTAGGGAGATCGAAAGCAGTGGCGTACCAGAGCCCGGAGCCACTCAGGGTGAAGCCCGCTCTGCGTTAGAGGGTTCGCGGCGCGAGGCAAAATCAGGAGGCGCGTTCAAGAGAGCCTGCCGTGATCAAATTCAGCACAAAAATGGGAAAGTTCGCCGGATTTGTGCAGGCAGGACTGCGAAGATCAGCGGCTTCTTCCTATGACTAGTTAGATTTTCACTTTTGCATCGATCGCGCAGCTCGAATGCCGGCGAAGAAGCGCTGAATTCGAACGGGCAAACGCAGCGAGCGCTTATTCATCGCGCGCCCGAAAGGTCCGTAGCCTACGGACTCAGTCTGAAACTCTAGAAATTAGTGCGAAACATATCTCAAATGGGACTGTCCACTTTGACGCACGCAGCTATAAGTTGAGACATGGGACGATGGCGTTTTCAGCATTAGTTATGCGAACCATTTTTTGAACTGTTGCTATGCTTGAGGGTGACGAGAGAACGGGGGCAGGTCCGAAAGGAGCTTTGTTTTGCCCGAGTGAATTGCGCATCGCTCGTGGGGAACGGCCCAGTATGATTGGTACGCTTGATCTATTGGGCCGGCCTGCGATTTTGATCGATCAGAATGGCTTCGTGGCGGCTGTCAACGACAACGCGTCGAAGCTTTTCGATGACGATCTATCGGTGAAGGGACGGCGTCTGTTTGCAGCGGATGCTCAGTCACGACTGAGGCTGGACCGACTGATCACTCAGGTCCGCTTTTTGTCTGGCAAACCGGGCCGTAGCACCTTGCAAACAGTTGTCACCCGGAGTCAGCGCCGGCCGATTGTCATTGATGCCATCGTTCAGGACTGGGAAAGTGCAGGCGATCCCCTCCTCCCGGACATGGGCGCCCTTCTGATCCTGACTGATCTGAATGAAATACCTCGCGTCTCGCAGAGCTCTGTCATGGAGATCTTTGGATTGACTCCCGCGCAGGCTCGTCTCGCATCGCTGCTGGTGGAGGGAAAGTCGCTGGAAGAAATTGCATTTTATATGAACATTTCGTCGGGGACAGCGCGAAACCATCTGAAAGCTGTCTTTTTGCGAACCGGGACCAGGCGGCAAGCTGAGCTAGTCTCGCTATTGTCCCGGCTTCTATAACCCCGCCCATCCAAACTGGCCGGCCGGCTGCATTCTTCTCGCTGTGCAGGTCAACGTTTCCTGGTTTTCGATGACGGAAAGCTGACCAAGACTTAGCCAACAAGCCTACCTTGTCCATTGTGTGATGCCCGCGATACCTCGGCCTGGGCATTCGCTATGGCGGCGGTCAATTCCTCGCATTTCTGAGATTGTCTCAATGTTCCCCAAGCCGAAATCCGTCTTGTTGCCCAACACCTATGCCTTCGAATCCGAGCCGATGGTGAAGGCCACGGGTTTTCGCGAATACGACGCGCGCTGGTTGTTCCAGAAGGAAATCAACCTGATGGGGATCCAGGCGCTCGGCATGGGGCTGGGCGCGCTGATTGCGGAGCTCGGCGTCAAGCAGGAGATCGTCACCGGCCATGATTTCCGCGGCTATTCGGCCTCGATCAAATATGCGCTGATTTCCGGCCTGATGGCTGCGGGCTGCAAGGTGCACGACATCGGGCTCGCGGTGACGCCGATGGCCTATTTCGCGCAGTTCGACCTCGACGTGCCCTGCTGCGCCATGGTCACGGCCTCGCACAACGACAATGGCTGGACCGGCGTGAAGATGGGCGCCAACCGCCCGCTGACCTTCGTCCCCGACGAGATGACGCGGCTGAAGGAAATCGTGCTCAACGCCGAATTCAAGAACAAGGCCGGCGGCTCCTACCAGTTCCACGAGAACTATCCGGCGCGCTACATCGCCGACCTCACCAGCCGTCCGAAGCTGACCCGCAAGCTCAAGGTCGTCGCGGCCCGCGGCAATGGCACGGCCGGCGCGTTCGCGCCGCAGGTGCTGGAGGCGATCGGCTGCGAGGTGATCCCGCTCGACACCGAGCTCGACCACACCTTCCCGAAATACAATCCGAATCCGGAAGACATGGAGATGCTGCACGCGATCCGCGATGCGGTGCTGCATCACAAGGCCGATGTCGGTCTCGGCTTCGACGGTGACGGCGATCGCTGCGGCGTCGTCGACAACACCGGCGAGGAAATCTTCGCCGACAAGGTCGGCGTGATGCTCGCCCGCGACATGTCGGCGATCCACAAGGACGCGCAGTTCATCGTCGACGTGAAGTCGACCGGCCTGTTCGTCACCGATCCCGTGCTGCAGAAGCAGGGCGCCAAGGTCGCTTATTGGAAGACCGGCCATTCCTACATGAAGCGCCGCACCCACGAGACGGGTGCGCTCGCGGGCTTCGAGAAGTCCGGCCACTTCTTCTTCAACAAGCCGTATGGGCGCGGCTATGACGACGGCCTGGTGTCGGCGCTCGCGATCTGCGACATGCTCGACCGCGCGCCGGGCAAGTCGATGGCCGATTTGAAGAACGCGCTGCCGAAAACCTGGTCGTCGCCGACCATGTCGCCGCATTGCGCCGACGAGACCAAGTACGGCGTCATCGACCAGGTGGTGAAGCATTTTGAAGGCTTGCAGGCCAAGGGCGCCAGGATCGGCGGCCAGGCGATCCGCGATCTCGTCACCGTCAACGGCGGACGCGTCACGGTCGAGGACGGCAGCTGGGGCCTGGTGCGCGCGTCCTCGAACAAGCCCGAGCTCGTCGTCGTGGTCGAGAGCCCGGTCTCCGAGCAGCGCATGCACGACATGTTCGAGATGGTGAACAGCGTGCTGCGCACGCATGCCGCGGTTGGGGAATACAATCAGAGGATCCAAGGTGGCCTTGCTGGGCCGATCCGGCAGGCGAGGACCGATACCGAATTTGACTAATTAAGCTCGTCCAAGTTTCCGTAATCTATTTGGAGCAAGCCGTGACAACCAATCTTGTTTCTTCAGGCACGACCACGCTCAGTTCAAACTCCTCCAACAACTATCTCGTCTATGGTTCTGGCGCGCTTGTAATTGCTGCCAGCGTCATGCTTCCGGGACAATCCCTAGCGGGGATGACACCGCCCCAGTCGCTGTATCCAACCGTTCGCGCCAGAAGGGTGGAGCAGATGAGAGCGTTTCGGGCAAGATTCATCGAATAGCCGCGAAAAACGGCGTGCGTCCTTGGCATTAATCCCTCCTGGGCTCTTCGACCCGTAATCCGCGCGCCCCTCCTCTTCCAGGGGCCGTAGTACTGAAAGGCTAATCGCCATTTTTTGGTCTCAAGCGCCCTTTCACGCTGAAGTTGGGTAAGATTGAGTTACCCCGAAAATCGGTAGCAGAAAAGGAATTGCGGATTAGAAGAAAGGCAAGGCGGGCAGCTAGGCCTTAACTTGGATAGGTGGGAGGCTTTCATCCCGATGATTCAGTTATACTTCTAGTTCGCTCAGGCCGCCTGAACTGTCGTCAAAAACCTGTCGACTTCGATCCTCAGTTGCGCGCCGTTGGCGGACAGCATTTAGGCGGACAACCAAGCTGACCTGAAGCTCAGTCGGTTTCTGTTGCCCTGTCGCAAAATTACCTCGTGTAGGATCACACGCTCGGTCACAAAAACGGATTTTCCCCGTTCTACCCATTTCAATCGAAAAGACTGCTTCTCGGGTCGTTCGGGAGGCTTTTTCATGATCGGGTTGGGTTGGCGATTGGTTCACTGTCATTTGGAATCATAGCAGTTTACCCGAAACATGAAGTTAGAAGAGCTTGCGCTTCTCGTGCCTCCAGCGAGCCTAGGTACCGAGCAAATGGCGGCAGGGTCTTAACCGGCCCGGAGGGCGGATGTCTTTTGATGGCCCTTTCGAGGCCGAATTGGCGGGTTGAAGCAGCGCAAGCAAATGAAAGGCAAACTTGCCAAACTTTTTTGGCTCCAGCCTCGCCCATTTTTGCGCTTGCCAAATTGGAAGATCCAGAAGCAGCGCAAGCAAATGGCGTGCGCCATTCAAGACAAAAATTGGTCAATTGGTCACCGGCAACTTACCCTAGGGTTTCGACCGTGCCTGTGGAATTTCGAGACCTGCGCTGGGCGATCGTCGCGTCCAAGCACCGAAGCCTCCGCCAAGCGGCAGAGGCGCTCAGAATCAAGCAACCCACTCTTAGTCGCGGCCTGCGCAATCTCGAATACAGGTTGGGCGTCACTCTGTTTAAGCGTACCAATGGCGGCACACGACCTACCGTTGAAGGGCAGGAATTCCTCGAAGCTGCCCGGCGTTTCGTTGATGAGACGGAAGCAATCACGGTTCGTGGCAAGAACCGCTCGCGTGGTGAGAGCGGCCGATTGACCATCGGCATCCACACTTCCCTGTCAGCCGGCAATCTCCGGGCCACTCTCATCGAGCACCGGCACCGCTTCCCCGATGTCGACAGACAACTGGTTGACGGAGCGAGCGACCATCTGATTTCGGATCTCGCCAGCTCCGCGATTGACGTCGCCTTTGTGGCCGGCCTCAGTCCAAGGTGGAGCGACAGGTCATTGTTGCTCTGGAGCGAGCGTGTCGTTGCCGCCCTCCCCGCGAACCATCCGCTGACAGGTCGTGACGTAATTCACTGGGGCGAACTGAGGCACGAATCGCTTTTGATGTCGCAGCGAGGCCCGGGACCGGAATTCCTGAAGCTCCTTGACAGCAAATTGGGGTCTTCCGATCCTTGCCCGCTGGTTCGCCATGATGTGGTGCTCGACCGTCTTCTCTCCTTGGTCGGCGTGGACTGGGGCATTCTACTGGTATTGGAAAGTGCGACGGGCGCAGTCTATCCGGGTGTCACCTTCCGCGAGGTGCATGATGCCGAGGGGCCGACGCGGCTGAGCTTGCGCGCTTATTGGCGGCAGGACAACGCTAATCCATCGCTGCGTCCGTTGCTCGACCTGCTTCGGGAGCGCTATCCTGATATTTCCGCTGCCCCAGATGCGAGCTGAACAGCATTTCGTCGGGCCTTCGCAAAGGCGCGGTCGGTTGCGATAAAGCGCCCAACCATTGGCGATCAACTTGGCAGCCTTGGTCGGCGTCGTCGCGCCGCCGCTACGCGTCAGAATCGGCATAGCTTTGAGATCCCTGAAGACTGCAGCATCTGTTCGAGCATCGGCATCGGGGTGTCACGATCACCCCTGGGGGGCGGCATTTCCTGGACGAGGTGCGTCGCGGTGTCGAACATTCGCCGGTGCTTGCTGTGATCGCTCACAGTCCCGGCAGGCTGAACCTTGGCTGCCGCCGACTCGCGCCCCTAATCGCTGAACCTAGCGCTCGTCGACGGCCGAAGCACCCACGGGAAAGCGAACCAGACCCATGCGATGATCTGAAGGACAAGATTGAGGAAAAAGGCTATCTGGTACGCGATCTCCGGATAATGCCCCGCCTGAGGCGTCCAATGTTCAAGGACGACGCCAGTGGCATATTGCAGGACAAACGCTCCACCGATATGGAACACGTTCAGCGCAGCATTGGCCCGTCCGGCAAGCTCTTTCGGGAAATAACTAGCCAGGATCGCATAGCTAAGCACCGTAGCTGCGCCGACGGCGGCCACAGCGGCCCACAGGACGTATGATGACAACGGCCATCGCAGGATAATCGCGAATTGCACGGCAATGAACATAAGGCCGACGACCGCGAGGAGCGCCTCTGTTCCAATGCCATAGCGACGCAGCCGATCAGCCAGAACGCCTAGCAGGAGCGCACCCAGGCTGAGCGCGACGGTCATGACAAGCAAATGTTGCACCAAAGCAGCGCGATCAAGTCCCTCGACGTCAGTGAACCACTGCGCTGCCCAAAGTCCCTGCAGCGCCCAGGCGGTGCCGACGGAAGTCGCTGATAGCGGCGCCAGACGCCAGAAATGCGGATCGGTATAAATCTTCTTCAAGCTGGCCACGGCTGTTCCACGCAGGACCGGCGTTGCCGATGCACTCTCCGGCACCAAGAGATAGATCATCGAGATAGATCATCGCCGAACAGCCGGCCGTGAAGACAGCTAACAATGCGAAGAGCGTCCTCCACCCAACCCAAGCCAGCAACCACTGCGCCGGCGAGGTCGTGGTGACTGCTCCCAATGCACCGAGCATGACCATCAGGCCGTTGAGAAACGGAAGACGGTCCTTCGGAAACCAGAGAACGAGGGCTTTCAATCCGGCGGTCAGGCTCGCGGCGACGCCGAGACCGAGTAGCGCCCGGCCTAGAAGCAGCATGAGCAAATTGTCTGACGTAGCAAACAATGCGGCGCCGACCGCAGCAGCAACCAGCAGCACGCTCTGGATCAGCCGCGGACCATATCGATCCAGAAGGATGCCGACGGGTATCTGCGCTACCGCGAAGGTGAGAAAATAGACCGAAGTCAGCAAGCCAAGATCACCAGCGTCGAGCCCCAATTCCGATGTCAGGGGAGCGGCGATCAAAGCGTTGATTGTCCTGAAGAGGTACGAGAGGTAATAACCGACAGCAAAAGGTAGAAACACCCGCATGACAAGTGCGGAGACACCCATCACGTCTGCAACTGATCGTCGCGGCACGTAGGTGCGGCTTGGGCTAGGCGGCCGCGAATAAGGCGTGGTTTCAGCGCCGTTAGATCTCTCGCTGTAGCGGGATGTTGGTCCGGTCTGGAAAGGTTCGAATGCTGCCGCCCTCCCGCACGGCAGCATTCGGCTCTGACCCGCCATCAACCGTGTCGGACAGACGACGGTCTGGTTCTGAAGACCTGCAATTCGTGCGGCGATCCGCGCTTGCCGCAAGGTGGCTCGCCCAGCGGTTCTTATTCGTCACGAGGCGCCGGTTCATCGTCTCCCGGAGGAGGGATGTCCCCCGCTCAACACGACGTCCTACTTGCGCAGCGAACTCATCGAAGCGTTCTGAGCCCACCACAGTCGCCATATGCTGCTCTGCCGCCGATAACGAGGGCGTAACAGCCAAGTGAAAGCGCGCGTGAAGGGCGACGGCCTCATTCACCATCTTGAGATCGGCACCGAGACGCCCGATCTGATCGTTCAACTCAGTGAGGCGGCCTGCCACGATCGCGAAATGTTCAGCAGCGTTATCGGATTCGAGAAAGCTATCGAGCGCGGCTTCAATAAGTTCTGACTTTGTGACTCCCGTGCGTGTAGCCGCGGCGGTCAACCGCGTTGACATGGATTCGCTGAGATGAACGCCGGTCCGGGATTTCATGAGAGGACTCACTGTGAAGCGCCTGGAGTGTTGCAGTAACGGGCCACTGCCTTCGTGCGTGTATCGCACGTCATCTCAAGTTTCAGATCGGATTCAGCCTCAATTTCCGGATGCCCGCGGCGCCAGCTCCCACGCTCGACGGCGGCTAGAAAGCTGTCGAGCTGAGCATTGAATGCTGTCGGCTCTTCCAGATTGATGGTGTGGCCGGTGTTGGGACAGATCCAAAGACCGGCGTTGGGAAGCACTGCTTTCAGCATCAGGTTAGTCTCAAGGCAGGGCGCGTCTTCATCGCCCAGGGCCAGCAATACCGGTGTTCGCATCGTTGAGAACTGATCGGCCAGATCATGCAATGGCGGTCGCACCCCCTGACAGCGCGCCATCGTATTCGACATACCTAGCGGTGAGTGGTGACGCAGGCGTTCCTGGAACTCTTCCCAGCTCCGTGTGTCCTTGTATTTGAGTTGAATACGAGTCTGACCATGCGCCATTCTCCGGGCCATCGCGTCCATCCCGCGCTCGATGAAAGCCCGCGCGAGAATGGAGGTTTCTCTCGACCAGGCGTCCTGCTGGGAAGGAGCCGATCCGGATCCCACACCGGCCGCGACAATCGCGCTGGCTCTCTTCGGATAGCGTAATCCGAACTGCAAGGCGGCATATCCGCACATGCTCAATCCGACCAGGTGTGCGTGTTCGACAGCGAGGCCACGCATGACGGCGGCGATGTCGTTCACAGCGAGCTCCCAGCCATATAGCGTCGGATCGTCAGGAACGTCGCTGGGGGCATATCCGCGAGCGTTGAAAGTGATGCAGCGATAGGCACGAGAAAAGTAGCGAACCTGGGTTTTCCATCCGCGGCTATCTGAGCCGAACTCGTGCAGGAAAATGATCGGATGACCTTCCCCGGCTTCCTCAAAATAAAGCTTCACACCCGTGGCATCGATATATGGCATCTGACTTCCTGTTCACCTGAACGCGTCTACGTGAGCAAAATGCTGGTCTATGACCGGATTTGACTTGATGGGCTTTCGTCCCGGCCGTTTCTGCAAGGCAACGCTGAACGATCGTCCCCTTATCAATTTGTTGCCGCGCGTTTCACCTTTGAAAACCCCTTGTCTGTTGCCATGAATCTTTGGATCATCGGAGCGATGAGCTTGGCGGGATCGGGTGCCGGCTGTCCGCTCTCGCGCGCGATCGCCTCGGCATAGGCGAGGAGATTGCGATGGACGGCAGCCGGCAACTCGACGGCGATCTTCACCGGCTTATCGTCGAGGATGGTTCCGAGCTTCAGCTTGCTCATCGGCTTGCCTCCTGGCGGTAGGGAGCCAACACCAAATCCCGCGTAACGATGACCCGCACCGGGAAACCTGGCCGGATGGTCAGCGTCGGCTGGATGTTGAGCTGGCGCTGCACGATCTGCTGGCCGGTCTGGCTGATGCTGTTGGACGCGCCGCTACGGATCGCTTGAACGAGGTTGTTCTCATTCTGGCTCGTGCCCGCCTCGCCTCCGACGCTGAGCATGGTCGAGAGGACGGCAGCCTTGAACAGCATGCCCCAGTGGTTGTCGACCTCATCCTCGAGACCGGCATAACCACCGGTGTCGGCGCCGGGCTGGCGCTCTAGCACGATCGAGTTGCCATCCGGCATGATGATGCGGGTCCAGACCAGGAGGATGCGGGACTGGCCGAACGCGACGGAGCTATCGTACTGACCTATCAGTTTGGCACCCTGCGGGATCAGAAGATATTTGCCAGACGGACTGTCCCAGACCGCCTCGGTCACCTGTGCGGTGACTTGGCCGGGCAGATCGGAACGAATGCCCGTGATGAGCGCAGCCGGAATCACGGTGCCCGCCTGCACGACGTAAGGTGAGGCCTTGGCTTCGAGCCGTTCCGGACTGACCGTGCGCTTGTCTGTCGGAGCAGTGAGGAAGGCCGTCTTGCGGTCCTGCATGTTCTGGGCAGATCCGGCATCGACGGGCGGTGTCGCGGCCGGAGTGGCCGTGGCGCCAGCGGAGGCATTCGGGATGAGTTGGCCGACGCTCTGCGGTTGCTGAGCAGTTTGGGCAAAGAGGCGGCTGACCCGCGCCGCCTCGATTTCCTGGCCCCTGCGCTGCGTCTCGGGATCTGACGTCGCCGCCATCGTGTTCGGTGCAGCGCCGGTGTTGAGGATCGGCTTGCCGAGATCGCCGGGCAGCGGCGGCCCGAGCGGCGGTGCTTGACGCGGCAGGCCGGTATAGTCTTTCGGCAACCCGGCCAGACCCTCGGCCGAAGGCCGGTTCTGGGTGCTGAGCAGTTCTTGGCCGCTCTGCGCCTTGTTGCCGGTCTGGAGCGCGTAGCCGAGCGCGCCCGCGACCGCGAGGGCAGACAGCGCGCCGAGGCCGACAAGGACCTTGCGCGAGAGCCGTGTGACACGGGGCCGCTCGCCTCGGAGCCGCAGGTCCGGCGGCGCGACGGGCGGAATGTCGCCCTGACGTTCGTCTTCGCTGTCTATCGCCATGCGCGCGGCCTTCCGTCGGTGCGGACGATGCGCACGCGCCGCTCACTATCCTTGTCGCCAAGACGCAATTCGGCGGCGGCGAACAAGCGGTCGACGATGTAGTAGTTACGGTTTGCTCGGTAGTTCACCAGTTCGGAGCCGCCGGCTGGACCTATCACGAACAGCGGCGGCATTTCACCCTGGGCGATACCGCTTGGGAACTCGATGTAGACCTTGTTGCCGTCATCAAAGGCGCGCAGCGGACGCCAGGCCGGGTCGTCGCCCTCAATAGAGTAGCGGAAGTTGATCGAGGCGAGATCGACGCCAGCCGCAATTGGCGCCGCAGTTTCAGCGGCCGCATTCTGCCGCCGAAGCGCAATCAGCTGGTCCTCGGGATACTGCCAGGAGACCGAGGCCATATAGGTCTTTTCCGTCGAGCACAGCTCGAGGAGATAGGTCCGCCGATCGGTGTTGATCACGAGATTGGTGACCAAATCCGGCCGCGTCGGCTTGACGAGGATATGAATCTTCTTGGTCGCGCCCGCGCCGCTCTCGGTATCGCCGATGATCCAGCGCACAGTGTCACCGGCGGCAACCGGACCGGAGCCGACGAGTTGCTCACCCTCCTGGAGGGCGACATCTGTGATCTGGCCGGGCGCCGTGTAGACCTGGTAGAGGGCTCCGCCGGAGAACGGATAGACCTGTACTGCGTTGATGAAACCATTGCGGACCGGCTGCACCCGTGCCGCGGCGTTGGCCTGTTTGACGCGAACCTTTGGATCGGCGGCTTCCGGGACGCGTTTGCCGGCGGCGAGCGGCTTCAACTGCCCGGGCAGTGGCAGCGGCTGGGGCAACTCCACGATTTTGACGGGCGGCGCCGGGTCGACGGTGAGCGTCGCAGGCTCCGCAGTGTCGTAGCTGATGTCGGGTGGGATGAAATTGTGCGCGCAGCCGCCAAGGGCTGAGACGGATATCAGCAAAGCCGTCAAAGCGGATTTACGGAAAGACGTATCGCCGTCCTTCCGGTTTTGATGAACGATGGAAAAACGCGAAGCCGGACCGCCGGCTTTTGCGAAAATCGGCGGGGTCATTGTCCCAGCTCCTTTGACCAGTTGATGGCGTTGACGTAGATGCCGAGTGGATTCTTGCGCAGCCGATCGGCGTCGGTGGGCGGCTGAATCGCGATGGTGAGGATCGCGGTCCAACGCGTGGTGCCGGCGAGCGCCCCGTCCTGAAAGCGGTGCTCAACCCAGGCCACGCGAAAACTGTCGGGCGAGGCGCGGATGACGCTGGAGACGTCGATCGCGACCTGCTGCTTGCCGAGATTGGCGAAGGGGTCGTTGGCGCGGGCGTAGTCGTTCAGCGCCGCCGCGCCCGCCGTGGTTGTGAAATCATAGGCCTGCAGCCAGTTGTGCCGCACGATGATCGGGTCGGCCGGAAGCGAGCGAACGATCTGAATGAAGTGGGCGAGATACCAGGCGATCTGTGGGTCGTTCGGCCTGTAGTCGGCGGTAGCGGGCGCCATGACTTGCGCTTCGCCGAGCTTGTCGACCTGCACCACCCAGGGAACGACAGTGCCGTGCGTGGATTGCCAGACGAGTCCACCGGCAAGGCCGCAGGACAGCATCAGCGAACCGAAGGCCATCAGCCGCCAGTTCCTGGCCTGCACCCGGGCGGATCCAATGCGCTCATCCCAAACTTGCGCTGCGCGCTGGTAGGGGGTTTCTGGTTCGGGCGTGCGGCCGTAACGAACCGACGATCGCCGGAAGACTGACATTCGTTATTCTCCTCCCGAGAGGTCGACGGAGTGGCCGCCGCCATGGCTGTCGCCGGATTTGAGGGCTTGCGCGGTGGTCTGAGCGCCGTGAATGACGGTCTGATTGCGCTTGACGCGTTGGGCCCAGGCGGGCGGACCGCTCTCGCTCGGCACTTGAGATGCGGCTCCATCGTTTGCGGCCGCGCCGCTCCGAATGGTCCCCATCGTCGAGGAGCCACCCGTGTTGGCGACGCCGGCACGGGCGCCAGAAGTGAAGCTCTCCGTCATTGTCCCTGCCGCTTGCGCAGCGGCGCGTCTGACGGGAGCTGCCGCGTGACTAGCCGCCGCACGGCCTGCACCGCCGAGACCGGACGCGACGCCGCCGGCGCCGGACCGACCGGCTGATGCGAGGCTGTAGGCGGAGGACATGCCGCCCGCCATCGCCGCACCGCCGCGCGCGGCAGCCGCAGCACCAGAGCTGGCTGCCATCGCTCCCCTTCCGGCCAAACCGAGCGCCGCGCCGCCGACCATCGCTGTACCGGCAACAGCCAGACCCGTGCCGACGGTAGCGCCCGCACCAAGCTGCGGCGCGCCGGAAACAAGCCCGGTCGCGATGCCGGGCCCGAAGATGCCGAGGCCCAGCATAGCGAGCGCCGCGAGCACGACAGAGAGCGCCTGCTCGATCGTCGGCTGGCCGCCGGCATAGGCGGTGGTGAACTGCGAAAAGAGCCCGGTGCCGATGCCGACGATGACGGCGAGCACCATGACCTTCACGCCGGAGGCAACGACATTGCCCAGCACCTTCTCCGCGAGAAAGGCGGTCTTGTTGAAGAGCGCGAACGGAATGAGGATGAAGCCGGCGAGCGTCGTCAGCTTGAACTCGATCAGCGTGACGAAGAGCTGCACCGCCAGAATGAAGAAGGCGATCAGCACCAGCAGCCAGGACACCATCAGCACGGCAATTTGTACAAAGTTGGAAAAGAAGCTGGTGAAGCCCATCATTTGGCTTGCGGAGTCGAGCAACGGCTGCCCGGCGTCGAGGCCGACCTGCGCAAGCCGGCCGGGCCGCAGGAAGTCCGCCGTCGAGATCGACGAGCCGCCGGCCTTCAGGCCGAGGCCTGCGAAGCTGTTGAAGATGATGCCTGAGAGCTTGGTGAAGTTAGTGATGATGAAGGCAAAGAAGCCGATGTAGAGGGTCTTCTTCACCAGTCGCTGGAGAATGTCTTCGTCTGCGCCCCAAGCCCAGAACAGGCCCGCGAGCGTGATGTCGATGACGATCAACGTCGACGACAAATACGTGACCTCGCCCTTGATCAGGCCGAAACCCGAATCAATGTAGGTCGTGAAAGTATTGAGAAAGGTGTCGATGACGCCGACGTTGTTCACGGCTTCTCTCCCTTTGGAACAGCCGTCATCGGCTGAGTGGCCGGCGCGGCTTGCGGCAGACGTGGCCGCGCCGGCCTGCCGAAGAAGCGCGCGCGGTTCTCCTTCCAAACCGCCTGGCAGTGCGGATCTTCGGCATCCTGGGGTCCAAGCTCGGCGCAGCGGAGCAGCTCGGCCGAGAGGTCATCGGGAGCGGAGACAGAGGGGGCGTCGGATACCGGCCGCTCGGCTGGACGCCGATGGATGACGTGCAGCGCGGCGAGGAAAATCACGAACACGACGATCATCGCGCCTGCGCGAAAGATATCCGAGCGCTCCATGATCGGTGCCTCAGTTGCCGCTGAACATGGTGACGTTGCCCGGCTGATAGCCGCTGCGTGTCGAGAAGATTTTGTATTGCTGCTGGCCCTGCGACTCGGTCGCCGTTACGCGCGCCTGCTCCAGCGCATCCGCCCGTCCCTTCGCGGCGAGCACCGCGACGAGATCGGATAGCTGCTGGGATTGCAGCGCGAGGAGTTGGTTGCCGGCTTGAGCGGCTTGCAAAGCGCCACTTGCCGACTGACTGGCGGTAACCAGCGTACTCATTGCGCTGGAGTTGGTCGAGATATTGCCGACGACGCCGGCCTGCACCTTCAGCGAGTCTTCGAAAGCGCCCACCGAGTTCTGCCAACGACTTTGAGCCGCGGCAAACATTGTTGCATTGGAGCCCGTCGCCGCCGCCGTGCCGTAGGTGCTGGAATACATCGTCTGGACGCGCTCGACGTTGAAGGCGATGTTCTGGGCCTGGCTCAGCAGTGACTGGGTCTTGGCAATCGATGACTGAAGCTGGGTCAGCGTCGACAACGGCAGGTTGGCGAGGTTCTTTCCCTGATTCACCAGGCTTTGGGCCTGATTGGTCAGCATCTGGATCTGATTGTTGATCTGCTGCAGCTCGCGCGCCGCGGTCAGCACGTTCTGGCTGAAGTTGGTGGGGTCGTAGACGATCCACTGCGCAAGGACCGAGGTCGTCGAAAGCGGCGAGATCGAAAAGGCGAGCGAGAGAGCCGTCGCAGCGGCCAAGCCAGCGCGCCGCACTTCGAGAGCGGTCATGATTGCACCTCCAGGTTTGTCAGGTCAGGGATGAGATCGGCGGCCCACAGCAGTTCGTGATCGGCGAGCCAGGCGGCCGTGAAGTCGTCACGGCCGTGCTCGGCAAGCAGCCGTTCGATTGCGGCATGGTCGGTCTTGGAGGAGGCGGCGCAGAAGGCGAGCGCAACTGGCCCAAGGCCGAGCTCGAACAGCCGATTGCCGCGACGAGACTGGCAATAGTAGTCGCGCTTCGGCGTCGCCCGCGCGATGATCTCGATCTGGCGGTCGTTCAAGCCGAACCGCTGGTAGATGGCGGTGATCTGCGGTTCGATCGCGCGCTCGTTCGGCAGGAATATCCGCGTCGGGCAGCTCTCGACGATCGCTGGCGCGATGTTGCTGCCATCGATGTCGGAAAGCGATTGAGTGGCGAAGACGACGGAAGCGTTCTTCTTCCGCAGGGTCTTCAACCATTCCCTGAGCTGTTGCGCGAAGGCTGGATCGTCGAGGACGAGCCACCCCTCGTCGATGATGAGGAGGGTCGGCCGGCCGTCGAGCCGGCCCTCGATGCGATGGAAGAGGTAGGTGAGGACGGCAGGCGCCGCGCCTGCGCCGATCAAGCCCTCGGTCTCGAACGCCTGCACCGACGCAAAGCCGAGCTGCTCGGCCTCCGCGTCGAGCAAACGGCCGGAGGAGCCGCCGACGCAATAAGGTTGCAGCGCCTGCTTGAGTGCGGTCGATTGCAACAGAACCGTCAAACCGGTGATCGTGCGTTCCTCGGCCGGTGAGGACGCCAGTGACGTCAATGCCGACCAGACGTGCTCCTTCACGGTCGGATCGATGGTGACGCCCTCCTTGGCGAGGATTGCCGTCACCCATTCGGCCGCCCAGGCGCGCTCGGCCGCATCGCCGATACGTGCGAGGGGTTGAAGGGAGACTGAATCTTCGGCGCTGTTGGACAGACTTCCGCCGAGGTCGTGCCAGTCGCCGCCCATGGCAAGGGCCGCCGTGCGGATCGAGCCACCAAAATCGAAGGCGAAGATCTGGCTTTTCCGGTAGCGCCGGAACTGGATCGCCATCAGCGCCAGCAGCACGGATTTGCCGGCGCCGGTCGGGCCGACGATCAGGGTGTGGCCGACGTCGCCGACATGCAGCGAAAACCGGAACGGCGTCGAGCCTTCGGTCTTACCGAAGAAGAGCGGGGAGCTGCGGAAATGCTCATCCCGATCTGACCCGGCCCAGACCGCTGAAAGCGGAATCAGGTGAGCGAGGTTCAGTGTCGAGAGCGGCGGTTGGCGAACGTTGGCGTAGGCGTGACCCGGCAGAGAGCCGAGCCAGGCTTCGAGCGCGTTCACCCCTTCCGGCATGCAGGTGAAGTCGCGCCCCTGGATCACCTTCTCGACGAGGCGAAGCTTCTCAGTGGCGAGACCGGGGTCCTCGTCCCAGACGGTGACGGTCGCGGTGATGTAGGCTTGACCGACGTCGTCGGTGCCCAGTTCCTGCAAGGCGAGATCGGCGTCAGTGGCCTTATTCGCCGCATCGCTATCGACCAGTGTCGAGGCCTCGTTGGTCATCACCTCCTTGACGATGGCTGCAATCGACTTGCGCTTGGCGAACCACTGCCGGCGGATCTTGGTCAAGAGTTTCACCGCCTCGGTCTTGTCGAGGAGGATCGCGCGGGTCGACCAGCGGTAAGGAAAGGCAAGCCGGTTCAGCTCGTCGAGGATTCCGGGATAGGTCGCGGTCGGAAAGCCGACCACCGTGAGTGTACGAAGATGATGGTTGCCGAGCCGCGGCTCGAGGCCACCGGCAAGCGGTTCGTCCGCGAGCAGCGCGTCGAGATGCATCGGCGTCTCGGGGACGCGCACGCGCTGTTGCCGGGTCGAGATCGTCGAATGCAGGTAGGTCAGCGTCTCGCCATCATCGAGCCACGCCACCTCAGGCATGAACCCTTCGACAAGTTGCAGGACGCGGTTGGTCCGATCAACAAAACCACGCAGCAGCTCGTGGGGATCGACGCCGCTCTGCGCGCGGCCCTCATAGAGCCAGCCTTCGATCCGCGAGGCGTCCTCAGCCGGCGGGAGCCAGACGAAGGTCAGGAAATAGCGGCTCTCGAAATGCGCGCCCGCCTCCTCGAAAGCGTCCCGCCGCTCCAAATCGACCAGCGCTGATGCGGCGTCAGGAAAAGTATTGTGCGGATAAGTCTGGGCGGCGATGCGCTGGGCCTCGACGAAGATCGCCCAACCTGAGCCGAGACGGCGGAGCGCGTTGTTGAGTCGGGCCGTTACGCCGACCAGTTCGGCAGGCGTCGCGCTGTCGAGATCCGGCCCGCGGAAGCGCGCCGTGCGCTGGAACGCGCCGTCCTTGTTGAGGACGACGCCCTTCTCGACCAAAGCGGCCCAGGGCAGGAAGTCGGCAAGACTGTGGGGCCGGTTGCGGTATTCGGCGAGGTTCAGCATGGAAGTCTCACACGCCGAGGTAAGAAGGATAGCGGAGGTGGCGTCGAACGACGTCCACGAACTGCGGGTCGCGCTTGGCCGCCCAGACCGCCGCGGCATGGCCCACGGCCCAAATCAGCGCGCCGGGGATCCAGAGGTGGAGGCCGAGCGCTATTGCCGCGGCCAACGTGCCGTTGGCGATCGCAACCGTGCGGGGCGCGCCGCCCATCAGGATTGCCTCGGTGAGCGCGCGATGAACCGGCGCGAAGAAGCCCGGCACGTCTAGATCGATGATGCCGGCCATCACACCAGCGCTCCGCCGGAGAAGCTGAAGAAGGTCAGGAAGAAGCTCGACGCGGCGAAGGCGATCGACAGACCGAAGACAATCTGGATCAGCCGGCGGAAGCCACCGGAACTATCGCCGAACGCAAGCGTCAGGCCGGTCACGGTGATGATGATGACCGACATGATCTTCGCGACCGGCCCTTGCACCGACTCCAGGATCTGATTGAGCGGCGTCTCCCACGGCATCGACGAGCCGGAGGCGTAGGCCGCGGGCGCGATTGCAATGGAGATGACGGCAATTGCGGCGAGGCCCGTGAAGCGGAGTCGCACGCGACGGATCGCGGGAGGAAACTGGATCATGAGGGGTCTCCGGGAAGTGAGGATGGGCCGCCCGCCGCGGCAGAGTTGACGCGGTAGTCGCCGGTGGCGGGATCGAGGCCGGCGACGAGAGCAAGTTCAGCGAGGCGGCGTTCGCTGCCGCGGCCGCGCAGAACCGCGACGAGATCGATGGTCTCGGCGATCAGCGCCTTGGGAACAGTGAGGACGGCTTCCTGGATGAGCTGCTCGAGGCGGCGAAGCGCGCCCAGAGCCGTGCCGGCGTGAATCGTTCCGATCCCACCGGGGTGGCCCGTGCCCCAGGCTTTGAGGAGCTCCAGGGCTTCGCTGCCCCGTACCTCGCCGATCGGAATCCGGTCGGGGCGTAGGCGGAGGGAAGACCGAACCAGATCCGACAGGGACGCCACGCCGTCCTTGGTGCGCAGCGCGACCAGATTCGGCGCGCGGCACTGCAGTTCACGCGTGTCCTCGATCAGGACCACGCGATCGGTGGTGCCGGCGATCTCCGCCAGCAGCGCGTTTGTCAGGGTGGTCTTGCCGGTCGACGTGCCGCCGGCGACCAGGATGTTCTTGCGGGCCGCGACGGCTTCGCGGAGCATGCCCGCCTGCCCGGCCGTCATGATGCCGGCCGCCGCGTAGTCATCCAGGGTGAAAACAGCCACCGCAGGCTTGCGGATCGCAAAGGCCGGCGCCGCAACGACAGGCGGGAGAAGCCCCTCGAACCTCTCCCCCGTCTCGGGAAGCTCGGCCGAGACGCGGGGCTTTTCGGCATGCACCTCAGCGCCGACATGGTGCGCGACCAGGCGCACGATCCGCTCGCCGTCGGCGGCGGACATCGTTCGTCCGCTATCCTCCAGCCCGCCGGACAGCCGGTCGACCCAGAGCCGACCATCGGGGTTGAGCATCACCTCGACGATCGAGGGGTCTTCCAGGAAGGTGGCGATCGCGGGACCAAGCGCGGTGCGCAGCATGCGCGCGCCACGCGAGAAGGCTTCCGAATGGAGTGAAGTGCCCGCCACGATCGTCCCCCGTCGAGTACCAATCGCGGCAAGCGATCAGCAACGGGGATGGATAGAAAAGGCAGGAAACGGGTTAGTTCAACAAGTATTCAGGCGTCGTAGGAAGCGGGCGTAGAGCGGCGAAAAAATACTTGCTGCGTCGAAGCATGCTGATCGACAGTAAGCGCGAATTTCCCTCCACCTTTTGCTTTTGAGTACTCTGATGCATGAGGTGTCCACCAAAATAGGTGGGCACCTTGTGATGGCAGACGATGATCAGAAATTGCGAGTGAGGCTTGTTGGCCGGAACGGTCGCCGGCGCTACGAGGCGGCATCGAAGGAGCGTCTTGTCGCGACCTGTCTTGAGCCTGGGGTTTCGGTATCGAGACTTGCGCTCGAACACGGGGTCAACGCGAACCTGCTTCGGAAGTGGATCAAGAAGCACACCGCGACCAGGTCTCTGCCGCCATCTTCACCATCGGCGTTCATCCGGGTTCAGCTTGAGGAGACCGCCGATCGAGCCCTGTCGCGACAAGACAGCGTGGCGACGGTTGATTTGCCGGCGACTTGCGATGAAGTGCGCGGGTCGGAACCCAAGGGGACTACAGCTTTTTGTTCTCTAGCTGTGGAATCTCAACAGGTCGTCCTTCGGGAGGCCGAGGCGGCTGATGGGTGGTTTGGCCTGCAGGCTGCCGTGCGGGCGATGCCAGTTGTAGTGATGAAGCCAGATTGGCAGGTTTTTGGCGCGCTGGTCTGAGGTGTCATAGGCGCGAGCGTAGGCCCATTCGCGCAGCACTGTCTGGATGAAGCGTTCGGCCTTGCCGTTTGTTTGCGGTCTGTAGGGTCTGGTGAAGATGTGCTTGAGGCCGAGCTTCCTGCACGCTCTGGCGAAGGCCTTGGCGCGGTAGCAGGAGCCGTTGTCGGTCATGATGCCGGTGACCTTCATGCCGAGGCTGCGGTAGTAAGTGACGGCCTCCTTGAGGAAGGCGATGGCGCTCTCCTTTTTCTGATCCCGCCGGATCTGGGAGAAGGCCAAGCGCGATGCATCGTCGATGGCCACGTGGACGAACTCGTGGCCGGCGCCGCGGCTTCGCCTTTCTGGCGATCGTGTGTGATGCGGTGGCCTGGTCTTACGAACCTGCCGAGCTTCTTGATGTCGATATGGATGAGCTCGCCGGGGTGCTCGCGCTCGTACCGGCGCACCGGCTCGGCGGGCTCCAGATCGCGTATCCGGCTTAATCCCAAGCGGCGAAGGATACGGCTGACGGTGGCCGGTGACACCTCGACCTCGGCAGCAATCTGCTTGCCGGTGTGGCGCTGCCGGCGCAACGTCTCGACGGCGGCGCACGTGGCCGGCGGGGTTTGGCTCGGCGATGAACGAGGTCGCGACGAGCGGTCGCGCAAACCATCCACGCCTTCTGCGCGGAACCGCTTGACCCATTTGGCCACGGTTTTCGGTGTCGTGTTGAACTGATTTGCCGCATCAGCCTGGCTCAGCCCGCCCTCGACCACGCCTCGCACCATCGCCTCTCGACCTTTGAGCGTCAAAGGCGCATTCTTGTGGACGTTCATCTGCCTTGGAACACTGAAGCTTCGCAACCTCAGCTTCCTCGGTTCAGACCAGATGGACAACCTCCTGAGAGACCAAATCTAGCCCAAGTGAGCGCGTCCCTGCCGAACGGCGTGAAGCTTGCGCTGGAATGCGGCGATGTGGATGCATGACGGCGATCATCGGAGCACTGGGCCATGTTCAGACTGGGCGGTGAGCTTCAGGTCTATCTGCACCGTGAGCCGATCGACTTCCGGGCTGGCATCAACAGCCTTGCGGTTCTGGTCCAGGAGACGATGGCGCTCGATCCGTTCGCTCTTGCGGTTTTTGCGTTCTGCAATCGCCGTTGCGACCGGATGAAGCTGCTGTTCTTCGATCGGTCCGGCTTTGTGCTGGTCCTGAAGCGGCTAACCGAGGACAAGTTCCGATGGCCGCGCCGCCAAGAGGCGGTCGTCACGCTGACGACCGAGCAATTGCACTCGATCCTTGACGGCATCGATATCGATGCGATGGTCCGCCATCCGGTGCGGCAATATCAGGTTGCCGGCTGAGCCCCAAAGCCGCCACGGCCTGAACAGCCCAGTATCGCCAGATACGAACGCCATCCGTCAAAAGCCCGCGCGTCAACGTGCGAGGAAAATCGTGCTTACGCTCAATCAACGCCCTTTGCGCGTTCTTTACTGCTTCACCTTTCGAGCCTAGCTCGATGAGTGGCCCGTTCTTTAATCGCGGGCACGGTATCAAGTGGCCGTTCCGTCATGGAGATTGCCAAGCTCCGAGGGGAGAACGACGAGCTCCTGAGGATGGTCCGCCTCGTCACCCTGAAGCTTAACGAGGCCCAAAAAGAGATGAGAGACGCCGGCGTGGCCGCACGCGAGGCGCGCGCAATCGCTCGCCGTTTCAGCCCCTGCGCTGTACTACAAACGCAAGATGCCGGAGCGCGACCATGCGCTCATGCGCTCCGGCGGCAGATCGAGGAATTCTTGCGCGACCCGCTCTCGGCAATGCGCTCCTTGCGCACGGCCGTCCCGCGATCTTCCGCCCCGACAACGGTGCCGAGTACAACGCGAAAGCCGCCCGCGCCTTCCTTGTGTCGCTCAATATCGCCATCTCCCGCTCGAAGAAAGACCGTCACTGGGAGAATGGGTACCGGGAGAGTTTCTACGACAAATTCAAGATCGACCTCGCGATTCCGGTCCGCTTCTCTTCCCTCGGCGAGTTTGTCGCTGAAATCTACAGACAGATTCACTACGACAACAATGATCGCATCCGACAGCGCACGGCGAGCGGCCGGTCGTGCTCGTGGGCATGCCGGGTGCCTGAAACTGGGCGTCTTACGAAACGGCTGCGGCACTCTTCGTCTAAGTCACTGACAAGGCGCAGTCGGTCAGATCGACCACGACGTCGCTCGTGGAGATGACACCTCTCCGATGAGTGATCGCTAGCACAGTCACATCCTCAGCTAGCGTGCGTATATGGTCCATAACGTCCCGTTCGGTTCGTTCGTCGAGCGCGGAGCTAGCCTCGTCGAGAAGAAGGATCGCCGGCTGTCCATAGAGCGCGCGGGCAATAGCAACGCGCTGTCGCTCCCCGCCGGAAAGCTTCAAGCCGCGTTCTCCAACGGTTGTTTCAAATCCTTCCGGTAGCGCCTCAATCAACGGGAGAATAGCGGCTTCTTTCGACGCATCGCGAAGGCGTACCTCGTCGCGGGGCCGTCCTAACAAAATGTTGTCAGCTAGCGGCTCATTGAGCAACATCACCTCCTGCGGCACGAGAGCAACTGCGGCATACCAATCCGCGCGATCGACGCTCGCTATATCCGTTCCATCGACGAGAATTCGGCCGTAGTCGGGCTCAATCGATTTCAGGGCGAGCTTAAAGATCGTGGACTTCCCCGATCCGGTTTCACCGACAAGAAAAGTAATCCCGCCGCGCCCGGCCTTAAACGAGACGTCGGTAACGCCGCGACCGTTGTCGTAGGCATAACCAATGCTCTCGAAAGAGAGCTGGTCAGCGGAGGGCTTGAAATCGTGAGCATGAGATGCTTGCCGCTCTTCTGGTGCGGCCCACAGTCTACCTAGAGGGATGAGGTCGGCTCGCGACCGCGCCACGTCAGAGATCGCCCTCGCGACCGTCTCAAAGGGCATATTGAGCTGAAGCAGAAGCGTATTGAATAGCACCATATCGCCAATGGTGATCGCGCCGGCGTGATATTCAGGTATAAGAAGGAGAAGCGTGACCGCAAATTGCAGCGCGACGGCAAGGCCGAGCACGGCGATGTAGGCCAGTCGTTGCAACACGTAGGCTCGCCAGTTATCACGCACCTCCCGCGCCCTTATCATAAAGCACTCGTTGATCCAGGAGTGACTGCCGAAATGGCGCAACGTGTCCATCGCGTTCATGACGTTGCCGACGAACCGAGCATTCTCCTGTCCGGCTTCGATCGCCGCATCCAGGAGCGCGCGTGCCTGACGCGTGGAACTCCAGGTCAATGCAATCGCGATTGCGGTCTTCTTCACCTCGGTCAATGTGGTGAAGCAGCGCTTGCGCCTGGCCTCGGTCTCGCCCGCGTTGCTCGACATCTATGCCGAGGACGGCATGTCGCTTGAGCAGTTGATGGCCTTCACCGTCACCGCGGATCATGGACGCCAGGAACAGGTCTGGCAGGCCATCTCCGGCTCCTGGCAGAAGGAGCCCTATCAGATCCGCCGCATGCTGACGGAGAAGACGGCGCGCGCCTCCGACCGGAGGGCCGTGTTTGTCGGCCTCGACGCCTACGAGGCGGCTGGCGGTGTGGTGCTGCGCGACCTGTTCCAGTCCGACGACGGCGGTTGGCTCGAGGACGTCGCTCTGCTCGACCGCCTGGTCGCCGAGAAGTTGAAGGCGGAGGCAGAAACGATCGCTGCCGAAGGTTGGAAGTGGATCGAGGTCGCGATCGACTTCCCCTACGGCCACACGCGTGGCTTGCGCGAGCTGGACAGCGTATCCGCCGGTCTCACCGCCGAAGAGCAGGCGACCATCGAGGCGCTCAAGGCCGAATTTGCCAGGCTGGAAGCCGAGCATGACGGCGCGGATGAGCTGCCCGACGAGGTTGACCAGCGACTTGGCGAAATCGAGACGGCTCTCGCCGTCTTTGACGATCGACCCATCAACTATCAGCTTGCCGACATCGCCCGCGCGGGTGTGTTCGTCGGCATCGACGCCGAAGGCACGCTCTTGGTTGATCGCGGTTACGTCCGCCCTGAGGACGAGCTACCCGTGGCCGAGCCAGAGCAGGGCAGCGATGGCGAACCCGCTGCCGCGACCTTCGACGGCGCCGAACCATCAGCGCCGGGAATCCAGCGCGCCGTCATCACCATCGGCGGGCAGCTCGCGGAGGCAGAGGATGAGGATGATGATGCGGTGAAGCCGCTCCCCGATCGCCTGCTGACCGAGCTCACGGCGGAGCGGACTTTGGCGCTGCGCGACAGGCTGGCGATCACGCCTTCGGTCGCCTTCCAGGCGGTGCTGCACAAATTCTGCCTCGACGTCTTCTCCCGCTATTCCTCCTACGGGACGGCGATGGAGGTCTCGGTGCGCAGCGTCAGCTTCCCGGTGCAAGCGCAAGGGCTGAAGGACACGCCAGCGGCCAAGGCGATCGACGCGCGCCACAAGACGTGGGAGGAGCGCCTGCCCAAGGAGAAGACCGAACTCTGGGATTGGCTGACCGGCCTCACCGGCGACGAGCAGGCGGCGCTCTTCGCGCACTGCGCCTCATTCGGCATCAACGCGCTCTACGAGAAGGGCGACCGCTACGGCGGCGGCATCACGCCGCACACCGTCGAGCACCGGATCACTGAGGCCGATCGCATCGCCCGGGCCGTCGACCTCGACATGGTGGAGTCCGGTTGGCGCCCGACCGTCGAGAACTATCTCGGCCGCGTCCCGAAGCTCCGCATCCTGGAAGCGGTGCGGGAGGGGGCCGGCGAGCGGGCCGCGCAGCTCATCGATCATCTGAAGAAGGGCGACATGGCCAAGGAGGCCGAGCGCCTCCTCGCCGAGGCCGGCTGGCTGCCCGAGCCCCTGCGGATGCCCGACGCCCAATTGGCGGCGGCTGTCGATGCTGCGGAGCCCGAGGGCGATGGCGAGGCGCTGCCGGAATTCCTCGCCGGCGACGACGAGGAAACTCCGGCCGATGAAGCAGACGAGTCGCGCATGATCGCGGCCGAATAGCTCGAGCACGCGGGGCGGCTTCGGCCGTCCCGCGTCTTTTCACTGCCATTCACACCAAAGCCTGGCGCGAGCCGGGCTTTTGCATTCTGGAGGCTATCGTGCCCTTCTTCACCATCGAGACGACCTATCATTTGCCGATCTATCGGCAGCGAACCTACGAAGCCGAAACGCTCGACCAAGCCTGCGATCTTGCGATCGCCGACGAGGGCTGGGACGACAACAGGTCGGACGTTGAAACGTCTGGCGATACCTATGTTACCGGTGCCTGGGAAGGCCGCGACGCTGCCTATAGCGGCCCACGCCTGGCGTTTCCCTCACGTTTCGGCGAGCAGGTCCAGCGCAAGGCCGGCCATTTCGAGTTGCTGCTCGGTCTGCTCAAAATACTCATCCACGTTCCGGAGGAAGGCTCAATGGATGTCGAGCTTTGGCGCCGGCGGGCAGACGCCGCCATCGCGAAGGCCGAGGCCATTCTCGCGGGCGAAAATGATCCGATCGAAGGAGCTGCGTCGTGACGAAATACGCCGTCACCGTCGTCGAAGGCGATGCGAGCTACCTCGCGGAAGCGGGCGCCGCTGACGAAGGCCAGGCGTAGCCGTCCTGGCAGTTCGGATACTGACGAACGCTTTGTACACGGCGCGCCGCCAACCCGGTGGGGCGCCGTTTCTCATGTCGGGCACCGCCTTGATGCTGAGAGGGAGAGGACGGCCGGGACGGGTTTGAGCCGGCGCGGTCAGAGAGAGCGCCGATCGGCTCGCCCATTCCCGCTCTCCTGAAGGCTTCCTCCATGAATGACCATTCCCCGATCGCGGCCGACCCGGCCGCTCCGATCTCGCCTGTTCGCGCTCCCGAGGGCGCCAGTATCATCATCGCTGCCGCGAGTCATCTCCTTCCGCATCTCGAGCGTGGCCGACGCATCGACGCCGCGCTTCTCCGCGCCGCAATGGAAGTGGCCTCCGGCGCATCCGATGCGACGGGCGCCTGGGACTGGAAGATGGCCTATGACACTTGTGAGGTCGCCACCGTCCTGTTCTTACGCAAATACGGAAAGGCGCTCTTCCGCAAAGCTGATTCTGCGGCTTCACGACTTTCCGCTTTGGAAAAGATCGCAAGGCTTCTGCCGACCCACACGCGCCGCTCTGCCGAGAGCGAAATCTTCCAGCAATTCTCGACCCCGATTCCGCTCGGCCTGGCTGCGCTGACTGCGGCCGCCATTACTGCGGCGGATCGCGTGCTGGAGCCGTCCGCCGGCACCGGGCTGCTCGCCATCCTCGCCGAGATTGCCGGCAGCGGGCTTGTGCTGAACGAACTGGCCAAGACCCGGGCCGTGTTACTTTCTTCTCTCTTTCCGGCCGTTTCCGTCACGCGCTTCGACGCGGCCCAAATCGACGACCACCTCGATCCCACGGTGGTCCCGAGTTTCGTGCTGATGAACCCGCCGTTCTCGGCGATGGCAAACGTTTCGGGCCGGATGGCCGACACCGCGTACCGTCACATCGCCTCGGCCCTGGCGCGTCTCGCCGATGGCGGCCGGCTGGTCACGATATCAGGCGCAAACGTCTCACCCGAAGCCTCAGCCTGGCATGACGCCTTCGCCCGACTGCAGGAACGCGGCCGCGTGGTGTTCACTGCGGCGATCGCCGGCGCGGTCTATGCCAAGCACGGCACCACGATCGAGACGCGTCTCACCGTCATCGACAAAGTGCCTGCCGCGGATCCGAGCGCGTTCCCGGCGTCGCCGGGAATGGCGCCCGACGTTGCGACACTGCTCCGCTGGATCGGCGAACACGTTCCACCTCGTCTGAGCGTCGCATCGACCGGTGTGCTTCCCGTGTCAGCCTCGCCGGCGCGTCGCACCGTGCGCGGCTATCTCGCGAGCGCCGCTGCACAGCCGGTTAAGGCGTCGGTCGCCGATCCCGAAGCCGTCGACCTCGCTTATGAGGCGACAGATTGGGCGCCGCCCGAGGGCGCGCGCCTCAGCGACGCCATCTACGAAGAATACCGGCTCCAATCGATCCGGATCCACGGTGCGCAGGCGCATCCGACCAAGCTGGTGCAGTCGGCCGCGATGGCCTCGGTCGCGCCGCCGAAGCCGAGCTATCGGCCACGGCTGCCGGCAAACCTCGTCAGCGATGGCATTCTGTCCGACGCCCAGCTCGAGACGGTCATCTATGCTGGCGAGGCGCATGGTAACTATCTCGCTGGCGCCTGGACGGTAGACGAGACCTTCGACCTCGTCGCGGCCGCCCGCGACGACGCACCGAACGCCGTCCGCTTCCGTCGCGGCTTCATGCTCGGTGACGGGACCGGCGCCGGCAAGGGTCGCCAGTCCGCCGGCATCATTCTCGACAACTGGCTCCAGGGCCGGTGCAAGGCGGTCTGGATCTCTAAGTCCGACAAGCTGCTCGAGGACGCGCAGCGCGACTGGTCGGCGCTCGGCATGGAGCGTCTGTTGGTCACGCCGCTCTCGCGCTTCCCTCAAGGGTACGACATCCGGTTGGCCGAGGGCGTCCTATTTTTAACCTACGCTGCGGTCCGACGACCGCGGCGAGAAGCTTTCGCGCGTCCGGCAGATTGTTCAATGGTTGGGCTCCGACTTCGACGGCGTCATCATTTTCGACGAGAGCCATGCCATGCAGAATGCCGGTGGCGGCAAGGGCGAGCGGGGCGATGTCGCGCCCTCGCAGCAGGGGCGTGCAGGCTTGCGTCTTCAGCATGCGCTGCCCAATGCCCGCGTCGTCTATGTCTCGGCGACCGGCGCCACCACCGTCCACAATCTCGCCTACGCCCAGCGCCTCGGGCTGTGGGGCGGCGAGGATTTTCCGTTCGCCACCCGCGCCGAGTTCGTCGAGGCGATCGAGGAGGGCGGGGTCGCTGCGATGGAGGTGCTCTCTCGCGATCTTCGTTCGCTCGGTCTCTACACCGCCCGCTCGCTTTCCTACGACGGCGTCGAGTATGAACTGGTCGAGCACCAGCTCTCCGACGAGCAGCGCCGGATCTATGATGCCTACGCCGCTGCCTTCAGCGTCATCCACAATCACCTCGACGCGGCAATGGAGGCCGCCAACATTACCGGTGAGAACGGCACGCTCAACCGCCAGGCGAAGTCGGCCGCGCGCTCGGCCTTCGAATCGGCCAAGCAGCGATTCTTCGGTCATCTGCTCACCAGCATGAAGACGCCGACCCTGGTCCGCTCCATCGAGCGGGACTTGGCCGAGGGCCATGCCGCGGTGATCCAGATCGTATCGACCGGCGAGGCGCTGATGGAGCGTCGGCTCGCCGAGATTCCACCTGAGGAATGGAACGACGTGCGCGTGGACATCACGCCCCGCGAATACGTGCTGGATTACCTCGCCCATTCCTTCCCGGTGCAGGCCTATGAGCCCTTCACCGACACCGAGGGCAATCTCTCGTCGCGGCCCGTCTTCCGCGACGGCCAGCCGGTCGAGAGCCGCGAGGCCGTCGCCCGCCGCAATGAGCTGATCGAGCGGCTCGCGTCGCTTCCGCCTGTTCCCGGCGCGCTCGACCAGATCGTGCAGCGCTTCGGCACGGACCTCGTGGCGGAAGTGACCGGCCGTTCGCGGCGCGTGGTGCGCAGATGTGACCGCCTTACCGTCGAGAACCGTGCAGCTTCCGCCAATCTCGCAGAGACCGCCGCCTTCATGGATGACCTGAAGCGCGTGCGTGTCTTCTCGGAGGCTGGCGGCACAGGCCGCAGCTACCATGCCGAACTCTCGGCGCGGAATCGCCGGCTTCGGGTCCATTATTTGCTCGAGCCGGGCTGGAAGGCCGATGCCGCGATCCAGGGTCTCGGCCGAACGAACCGCACCAACCAGGCGCAGCCGCCTCTATTCCGCCCCATTGCGACCGACGTGAAGGCGGAAAAGCGCTTCCTCTCGACCATCGCGCGCCGGCTCGACACGCTGGGTGCCATCACGCGCGGCCAGCGCCAGACCGGCGGCCAAGGCCTGTTTCGGCCTGAGGACAATCTCGAGAGCCACTACGCCCGCGATGCGCTGCGCCAGCTCTACCTGCTGCTCGTGCGCGGCAAGGTCGAAGGCTGCTCGCTCGAGATGTTCGAGGACGCCACGGGCCTGAAGCTCGTCGACGAAAACGGCATCAAGGACGAGCTACCGCCGATCACGACGTTCCTGAACCGGCTGCTCGCGCTCACGATAGGCCTGCAAGCTTTGCTGTTCACGGCCTTCGAGCAATTGCTGAACGCCAAGGTCGAAGGCGCCATTGCTAGCGGCGTCTACGACATTGGCCTGGAGACGCTACAGGCCGACAGCTTCGTCGTCACCGGTCGGCATCCGATCTACACGCACCCTGCGACCGGCGCGGAAACCCGGCTGCTCACGATCACCGAACGCCGGCGCAACCGTCCCATGACGCTGGATCAAGCGCTCGATTATCTCGCCGATGCTCGGGCGGTGCTGCTGGTCAACGAGCGCTCGGGTCGCGCCGCGGTGCAGATTCCGGCGCCGAGCTTCATGCTCGATGACGGCGAGATCGAAAGTCGGGTGCGGCTGATTCGTCCGATGGAGCACCATCATGCTTCGATGAAGATGATGGACGAGAGCCACTGGCAGCCTACGGATCGCGAGACATTCGCCGCGGCATGGAACGGCGAAGTCGTCGACGTTCCCGAGTTCGCTGAGAGCACGCTCCACATCGTCGCAGGTCTGCTGCTGCCGATCTGGAAGCGGTTGCCGAACGAGTCGACGCGCGTCTATCGGCTCCAGACCGATGCTGGCGAGCGCATCATCGGTCGCAGGGTCTCGCCAGCTTGGGCCGCGAGCGCTTGCATGACCGCGACCTGCAGCTTGACCCCGAACGAAGCCTTCTCGGCGCTGATGGAGGGGCGCACCGTCCTTGAGCTCGCCGAGGATCTGCAGCTCCGTCGTGTCCGCGTGATGGGCGCCCATCGCTTCGAACTGTCCGGCTTTACAGATGTGATGCGTGACCGGTTGCGCGCATACGGCCTCTTCAGCGAAATCATCTCGTGGAAGCTGCGCATGTTCGTGCCATCAGATGCGACCGGCGCCGCCGTGTTGGCAAAGGTGCTCGACCACTATCCGATCGTGCGCATCGGCGAGCGGGAGGCCGCCTGATGGCCCGCGACAACGCCTCCGAACTGGCCCGCCGTCTTGCGCGTGACGCCGAGGCCGTGTGCCGCCATTACCTGTCCAACGGGCGGCGCCAGGGCCGATATTGGACGGTGGGCGACGTCCGCAATACGCCCGGCCGGTCGATGTTCGTCCGGCTCAGCGGACCGGAATCCGGACCCGGCGCCGCTGGGCATTGGCGAGATGCTGCCTCGGCCGAGCATGGCGATCTCCTCGACGTGATCCGCGAGAGCTGCTGTTTCACGAACTTTCGCGACGTCGCCAATGAGGCACGACGCTTTCTGAGCCTGCCGCGTCCAGAACCGGAGCCTGCGCCAAATCGCCTCCGGTCGAGAACGTCGCCCGCGCCCCTCGGATCGCCAGAGGCGGCGCGGCGGCTCTTCGGCGTGTCTCAGTCGATCGCAGGCACACTCGTAGAAGCGTATCTCCGCAATCGCGGCATTACGGCTTTGCACGAAACCGGAAGTCTGCGCTTTCACCCACGTTGCTACTACAGGCCCGACGACCACAGCGCGACCGAGACCTGGCCGGCGATGATCGCCGCCGTCACCGATCTCCGCGGCCACCTGACCGGCGCGCATCGCACCTGGCTTGACCCCGGAGGCTTCAGCGAGACGACGCTCGGCAAGGCGCTGATCGACACGCCGAAACGGGCGATGGGCGACCTGCTTGGTCACGCCGTTCGATTTGGCCTAGCGGGTGAGGTCATGGCGGCCGGCGAGGGCATCGAGACGATGCTGTCGCTCCGCAGCGTGCTGCCGACCATGCCGATGGTCGCGGCCCTATCGGCGGCGCATCTCTCAGCCATCCTTCTCCCGGACACGCTCCGCCGGCTCTACATCGCCCGCGATGACGATCCTGCCGGTGACGGCGCCATGGCGACCTTGATCGATCGGGCGCAGGAGGCCGGGATCGAGGCGATCGTGATCTCGCCACGGCTTGGCGACTTCAACGAGGATCTTCGTCTGCTCGGATTTGACGCCCTTCGGGCCGCGAGCCGCGTGCAGATCGCGGCGCAGGACGTCGCGCGCTTTATCGAGCTGGCGGCATAGCCGGAACGGGGATGAGGTGCGACGCAGCCGCTTCGTTATCGCGAGGCCGGTGGTCCTGCTTCCCCTCGGCGCCGGAGAGGACCGCCCCACGGCCTTCCGAGAGGGCGATCGGGCGGCAAGCGGCCCGGACCGGCAACCTCGTGGACCGACTATTTTCCGTCGGCGGCAGAGCCGCCTTTACATCGCGAGGCAAAATAGTCGGCCCCCTTCGTTCCTCCGCTAACGCTCCGGCCCTCCGCTGCGCTGCGGGTGCAAGTCCGTTCCGCCCGCCGCTTTCGTCGCCATGAAGATCCTATGAGTGGCGACGGCGGTCCGTTTCGATACGATCGGCATTGCCAATCGTCGAAAAGGGAGCGATCAGATGAAATTAAATGGAGATGCTAACAAGACGACGAACAAAGTACTGAACGCAATCTTCGTCTCTGTCGAATTGAGCCGGAAGACTTGGCTCGTCACATCGCTGGTGCCGGGAACGGGGGAGAAGCTGTCACGTCACACAGTGATGGGTGGTGACATTGCGGGGCTTTTGGAACGTCTCGCCCGACTGAAGCAGAAGGCATTGGACAGAACCGACCAATCCTATCCCATCATCGTCATTCAAGAAGCTGGACTCGACGGCTTTTGGGTCCATCGGGTTCTGCAGGCCCAAGGGCACGAGAGCCATATTGTTGACGCCGCCTCGATCGCAGTTTCGCGGCGTCGTCGCCGGATCAAGACAGACCGGCTGGATGGAGAGACCCTCATCCGAGCCTTGCTGGCCTTTGAGCGAGGCGAGCCGCGTGTTTGCTCGATGCTGCGTGTGCCCTCGCCCGACGACGAGGACCGTCGCCGCATAACACGCGAACGCATGGTGCTGATGCAGGAGCGAATCCAGCATAGCAACCGAATCAAGGGCCTTCTCTTCTCGCAGGGCGTCACCGATTACGATCCACTCCGGCGTGGTCGGCGCGAGCGGTTCGAGGCTGTGCGAACCGGTGATGGACGAGATCTCCCGCAGCATATGAAGCGCCAGTTCGACCGGGATCAAGGAATCGGAAAGTCCGGAAACACGCGCCTGCGCTCCACACTGCTGGAGATGGCTTGGCTTTGGTTGCGTCATCAGCCCGGCTCGGCGCTCAGCCGATGGTTCAACGAGCGTGTCGCCCAGAATGGCGGCCGCTTCAAGAAAGTCATGATCACGGCATTGGCGCGCAAGCTCATCGTGGCTCTGTGGAAATACGTTAGCGCCGGAGTTGTGATCGAAGGCGCCATCGTTCGGCCATGACAACATCGCTTCCCAGTTCGGTCCGGGCCTAATCAGCTCGCCCGGAACCAGGGTGGACGACCGGATCGCGGCTTGGCTCGCACGCCGTCACGAAGAATGGTCTCGTCCTCTTGAGCCTTTGCCGCCGTAGGCGGGATTTTGGTGCGGCCGCATGCGCGGCGACCGGATGTGAGGTTGATACGTGCATTGGCGCGGATCAGCAGATCGGCTCAGACCTTGGGTTCGAGAGCGGGAAGCAGGCCGGTAAGGGGCAGCGCCGACGATATCGAGGTGCGCCCAATGCCAGCGTCGTTCTCGGCAGACTTGCCGACGAAGCCACCGTGCGGCCTCTCTCTTGGCTGGTCTGGCGCTGTCCGGCCTATGCCAGCAACGGCTTCGCCGACCTTCTTCCCCGGCGTGTGCCACGCCTTCCTCGCGAGACAAGAAGCTCGGCTATCGCCGTCCTCCGCTGTGCTGCGGCCCTCCGGGTGCAAGCCGGCCGTCCATCGCCTCTCGACCGCCATCGAGACCGCATCGGGTGGCTTCGAGGAACAGTCAGGAGAAACGAAAATGGCTCAGATCGGTACGTTCAATCACGGCGAAGATGGCTCCTACACCGGCACCAAGCGTCCGATTTGTACTCCACAATAATCTCGAGTTCACCACCGCTCATTCTTGCCTTGACCAAACAACTCTCATGTGAGGCCGCGATGGGCGCGGTCGATCCGACCAGGGAAAGCCGCAATGACCACCGACCACGACGACGATCTCGAGCCGCACCAAAGCTCATCCCCAACCGACCAAGTGCTCCAGGAACTCCAGCTCTTTGGCTACCGTCCCTTCCACGATGAGCCCGATCCCCGGCGGCTCCCTGAAGCGCGAGTCCTCGCCGGCAGCATCGTCGACATCTTCGATGCCCTCGTGGTGGAGCTGTCCGATACCCGTCTTGAGCCCGACCTCGAGGACCTGCTCTGGTCGACGGTGAACGTCTTCCACCGCGCCAGCGACAGGATCGAACGAGAGCTCGACGGCAATGAACTGGCCCAGCAGCGCTCCCAGCGCGAACAGGACGGCAGCGAGGTGAAATCCGTCGAATTGGAGCGCCTGACGGCGGAAGGTCAAACACTGATCGAGCGACGCAACGCCTTCGAGCTGATGCGCGACCAGGCCGCCGACGAGTTCGAACGCCACACCCATTCCGTCTGGCGGCCGCGCAACGGGTCGAGGGTCAACCACCGCAATCTGACCTCCGCGATGATCGACAGCCGCGACTTCCTGGTCGCGAAGAAGCGCGCCGACAATCAGGTGCTCATGCCGCCCGGACCGAAAGTCGCGCTGACCGGTGGTCTCGACTTCAACGATCACCGGTTGATCTGGGCCAAGCTGGACCAGGTGCACGCCAAGCATGCGGACATGGTGTTGCTGCACGGCGGATCCCCCAAGGGCGCCGAGTTGATCGCCGCCAAGTGGGCCGGCAATCGCAAGGTTCCGCAGATCGCCTTCAAGCCCGACTGGACGAAGCATGCCAAGGCCGCGCCGTTCAAGCGCAACGATGCGATGCTGGAGACGCTACCCATCGGCGTGATTCACTTCCCCGGTACCGGTATCCAGGACAATCTGGCCGACAAGGCGAAGAAGCTCGGCATCCCGGTCTGGAGGTTTGGCGGCGCGTAAGCGCTGCCGCAAACACTAACGGCTAGAAGCCTGCGGCTCGCTCAATGCGGCTGATTGTGCGATTTGAGCTGCGGCCCCGACGCGTCGGCCGCAGCCTTGCACCGGGTTTGCTCGGATCTTCGTTCAGATCACAATTTCGAGCAAGGCCCCCACTCTCGTCCCCGCGCGCGGCCTTGATCACCTCTCCGACGTCGAGGGCGGTGTTGGTAATTGTCCATCCTTGCAGAGCGGAGGTCTGCCGTACCTCCTCATCGCTCGCGGCGAGGATTTCCTCGCTCAGCGCTCCGAGCAGGCGGGCCAGATCGAGACTGGGGTGCTAGCGTGTCACTTACTCCAGTTTTGTTGATGGCGCAGCAGGGTGCGCCGCATCCGCCGTCGCGTCGTGTCGTAGTCGAGCTCGGACATATCATGGACCTTGCAGATTTCTCTGGCCGTCAGGCCATCGGCCATGCCCGCAATGATCTTCAGCGCCCGGGGATCGGCTTCGAACAGCCGATAGACGTTGGCCAACTTCTGGGCGGCGGCCAGGATCCGCTCCGGATCGGGCTCCTCATCGGCCTCGTCACCGGGCCAGCTTCTCTGGTCCGGATCATCTCGGCTCACAAGCAGCCTTTGCTCGAGCCGCGCACGCCGCCAATGGTCGTTGCAGATACTGCGCATGACACCCGACAGAAACGCAAGAATGGGTACGTCTGGCGGCCAGGGGCGCGAGCCGTCGAGAACGCGTGCGATCGCCTCGTGGAGGATGTCGTTCCAGCCAACTCCTCCCGGCAGCATGCGTGTTTTTGTTGAGGCTCGCACAATCGTGACGACCTCGAGGCTGCAGTCGTAGGCGGGAAGTCAGCTACCGTAAGAATCGCAATTCCTGAATAATATCAGGGCAAGCCTCACAAATCCGAGGCTCTCTTTTTGCCGCGGTAATTGCCTATGGTGTTCGGAGACGGTGACCCCGATTGCGCTGCGGATCTGGCGCATCGATTTGTGGACGGCATCGAGGAAGGCTCGACTGGCGTTCTCCATCAACGATCTGCGACCTGAACCGCGTGCGGCAGGGCCTTTGCCGCAGCTTCGCCATATCCCCCGCCGCGATCGCGATCGTGGGATGAGGGCGAGCCGGGCTTGGATCCGGCAGCAGGGTGACGATCCGGTGCCTTTCCAGGTTACAGATGATGCTGGCGTATCAGGTCGCGAGATCTTGAGTGGCGATCATCCACTGCTCGGCGTGATATCCCCGCTGCTGTTGATCCACAAGATCGACGACGAAGTCCGCGGACTGGCAAAACTGGACGAGACCGCACGCCGCCTGATGACGGTTCCTGGTGTCGGCGTGGTGACGGCCTTAAAGATCCGACATACGATTGATGACCCATCCCACCTTCGATCGGCATCAGCCGTCGGCGCTTATCTGGACCTTACACCGCGGCGCAGTCAGCCCGGCGCAACCATTGGCAAGATCTCTCGATGGGGTGGCCGGCTTCCCCGAACCTACTTGTTTGAAGCCGCGGCCGTCCTGCTTTATCGAACGAAGAAATGGTCCTCCCTCAACGCCTGGGGCATGAAGCTCGCAAAGCGGATCGGCATGAGGAAGGCAAAGGTCGCCATTGCGCGGAAGATCGCCATAGTTCTTCACTGCATCTGGGTCAATGGCACATCGTTCGACTGGGGTCAGGCGAAGGAAGCCTGACCCGGTTTGTCAGCTCCTGGTACGGTCCGCCGAACTAGCGATGTCCCGCTGGGACGGTGCTTGTGACGACCTCGTTCATTCATTCGGCTGGTGGCGGCTCGACCGTACTCCGCTGCAGACGTTGAGGCGTCCGCCCCGGACCTCATCATGAGGTGCTGCGCGACCTCGGAAAGGACCATGATCTCAGCGATGGCATCCGCAGGTCCAGGGCGCGTGCAATGCTTGGCCGACGATCATGTATCAGCTGCGCTCGCACCATCTCCACAACCCCGGCCAACGGCGCGAGCGCTACCGTCGTGCCGCAGGCGAATCCAGAAGGATTGCTTGACATTGAACTGCAAATTAAAGGGCCGAATGATAGTATTGCGCTAGGAAGCCGTCGATAGCACTGGGGGCCGGCGCGCCTGCCAGCCTTACTTACCTGGCATAGAGAACTCGTCCCGACCGGTGAGCCGCTTCTCGTAAAAGATCACCGCATATCCGTCCAGTATCCCTTCTCTGCGGCGAACATAGCCAGTGCTCTCATAGAGTCTTTGAGCCCCTACCTGGATCGTTGTCGTGTCGAGCACGATCTGCTTGAATTCCAGCGCAACGGCTCGCGATTCCAACTCACGAAGAATCCGTCTTCCAAGCCCCCGTCGTTGAAAGGAGGGATGGACCCGCATGCGCTTCAATTCTACGACGTCATTGTCAAGCGGTTTCAAGCCACCCATGGCAGCGAAATCGGAACCGATATGCGCAACCATGAAGTCGCCGCCTGACTTGATGTAGACCTCCCCGATATTCCGTAGATCATCGCCCCATGTCCCTTCCGGACTACATACACCAACATCCTGCGACGCGGTTGTATGCAGATGCCAGACATTATCGGTGTCCGCTGGCGCGAACCGACGAAAGATCACTTCGTCCTTAGACATCTATGATACTTTATCCTTTGGCATCGGACGCCGGTGCTCCGACACGATCCCGGGTTCTTCCGAGCAGATACTAATCCTCGGCCTACGGAGGCAGTGTCAATAGCCGCTGGCAAAGCACGACCTCAATACTCTCCGACGCCTCAACTCCGACAAGTGGTCGACCTGGCTCAACCGTGTGCTTCAGGGCCGCACGACGATGCATCCGGGTAAATCGGTCCAGCGCGCAAACACAGGCCTCGTGTAGTCTCTCGATTTCACGGCCGCCGCGCTCGACCACGGGCGAAATGGTTGCAGACCTTGGAAAGTCCGCTTTCCCTTCGAGCCAGGCTGGCTTGAGCCATGCATCCCTGTTGTCTGGCGACAGCCAACAGAACACCTTGCCAATGCTCGTCTGCGGATAGTATTCGGACAGCCGATATAGATCCCAATAAAATTGAGGTTTTTGACGAAATAGCTCTTCGCCGACCAGCAAAACCGAGACCGCGACAACGCGAGCCGAGAAACGGCCGCTTGGACCAAGCGTATTCCTATAAGGATTTTTTCCGTAGAACGCGCGAAACTGGCTGAACAGTTCTGGCGACATATGGTCCTCGAAACGCGTCAAAACATCTTGTGCGGACTCAAGCCGCGCCACGCATTGCGTAAGACATCGAGAAGCATCCGCGCCACCTAAGTCTCGCAAGTCGAGCAGCGCATCCATTGCTGACTGCAATTCGCTCTCGATCAGTTGATGGCCGGCGCAAAAATCACGCTCCTCGACGCCAACTGCGCCAAGGCAATACAGGCGGGGGTCGCTCTGTACCGGATTCGTAAGGATCATGTCTTCGTAGGAGAGGACACCAACGCTAGGCTGACGCTGGCACGTCAAGCTCGCCAGGCGGCTTAATTCCGCTCCCACGGTCAATTCGGCGTCAGAAGGATCGAGGCCGGCAAAGGCCGACATCTGATAAGTGCAATTGACGAGATACTGGATGTCTGTTTTGGCTATTTCGAAATCGCACTGCGGCAGCCTCAACAGCAGCCCGCTGTAGTCTGCCTCACCAATCATTGCGTTGACGCTACGCCCGAACGCCTTTATCGCTCCATTTGGTCGTTCACTACGTTGGATCTCCGCAACACAATGCGGCAGTTGTTCGACGGTAAAGTTGCTCACTGGTCCAAGCGGACGCTTTCGTTCACTTCGATCAATGCTATCAGTTAGATGAGAAAAAATGTCCTCCGAACGGTTGGGCGACCGTTCAGGGGCGACTGGCGAACCACTATCGACCGCAGTCGGGCGCACCACCGATGTCATTGAAAGACCTCTTTCATCTGAACACTTGAGCCGTATCTCGCCGCCGGCGAGTAATCATGTTTTTCGATAAGATCCGTTCGTTTGTCTGCTATCCGACCGTCATTGTATGCGACCTGCTCAAGCACATTATTCGAGAAGAACAGCAGTGACACTGCACCCGAATTGATAGTGCCGGCATCAGTTAACGAAAGGACGCCATCCTTCGAAATGCAGATGAGTCCTGCCTCCTTCAAGGCCCTTAGCTCGCGAGCAAAGTATACTTCAAGGGATACGCCAAATTCCCGTTCGAAGCGGGAGAGCAACACGCCGCTGCTTCGCAGGGCGAACATTAACGTCCTGCGCATGAGATCATCCTGCGATAGGACGACGCCTTTCCACACCGGTTTCTCGCCCGCTTCGACCCTGGACAAGTAGCGATCCAAATCCACTTCGTTGTAGAACTGACACTCGCTCATGAAACCAAATCCGCTGACCCCAAACGGGACCAGATTATTATCGTTCCAGGAATCGTATTTTCGGGCTTGTTGAAAGGAGTGCGGTTGCGACATCTTAGTCCAATAGAAAATCGGTCCATGGCGGTAGCCGAGACTCGTGAGCATATGCTCGGCCATAAAATGCATCATGACGCGCTCCTTCGCCCCGGCGAATTGATATCGTCCGCGCGCCAAGTGACGAGCTATGGGGTCGGTCGATTTGAACATCAATGGAAATATATTGAACTTTTCAACTTCCATATCGAGGAGGCCGATCAGAGAGCCGTACCAGCTCCGGAGCGTCTGCTGCGGCAATCCGTACATCAGGTCGAGCGACAGGTTCTCGACACCCATCCCCTTCAGCAACTTTACGGTTTGCATCACCTCGTCCACACCATGCCCGCGGTTGAGTATCCGCAAAATATCTCGATCTAGAGTCTGAACACCCAGCACGAAGCGGTTTACGCCGCCTTTAAGGAGAGTAGATATGCGATCGGCAGCGTCTGCCTGCTTGGCAAGAGACGGATGTAACTCGAAACTCACCTCCGAATTGGACAAGTCAAAGCGCTTCCCAATCATACCGAACAATGCTTTGAGCTGATTGTTCGTCAAGAATGAGGGAGTGCCGCCTCCAATGAAGGCTGTCTCAATTGCGCTGCCGGCCAGCGCCGCGTCTGACCAACTCATCTCCTTATCCAGGGCCGCCAAGTAGCGTTCGACTCGTCGGGGAGGAGGATTGATCTCCTTGCCGAAGTGGCAAAAGGTGCAGTTCTGATGACAGAAGGGGATGTGGAAATAGAGGTCAATCGACGGCGCAATGCGATCCAACAATATGTCTGGATTGATCTCCCCCATGGCCTTAAGGGGGGGATATGTGCCGACCAGGTAATCGTTAAACGTGTCGAGGTGCAAATTGCGCGACCTTAACATGTCAATGTTGATGTCGTACGAGCGGTCGATCGCGAATTCCAGGGCCTCGGAATAGGTCGGCGTACTCATCTTTCGTGCTCCTTAGGATTTTGCGTTAAGGCAAAGGTGCGATGGCAGTTCTGTTCGTTCGGCGACGACGTAAGGATGTCGCTGTCGGTGCGAACATTGTGCGCGCGGCGGCGCCGACGGGCGCGAGCATTCGTCGAGAGAATGATGCGCTCCCCACAGACGTGTTGGAAGCGGAGGTGGTCTCGGCGAATTCGCTCCGAGCCACGAAGCTTTCGCGCGACCTCCCTTCGCTCCTTTCTCCGCAGCCGCCACTTTCGCAGGGCGCCAAACCTCGTTTGCCTCTTGGGCGATGCCGAGATTGCCCCTGCAGGATCCTCCGCATGCCGCATGACAGCTCCAGCCAGCCACACTGGTTCGGGCCTGCTCGGGACTAATTGAGCCGAATGGTAGGTCGATCCGATCGTCTTGAGCGTCAGCCAATTTGGATGACGGCAACGACTCCGGCGTTGCGCCCGGCAAAGTTCGGGCCGCCCCCAACTCCACGTTGTCGCGGCAATTGCACTTATTCTGATCAGTCGAGCAAGTCTCATCTAAATCCCTGGGCCGACGACGGAGAGACCGCCACGGTCGGGCGGATCGGTCACCGTGTTCCAGCAAGCGACGTGCCATCAAAGATGGGCAACGCTTGCTTGAAAACAGGCGCAAACACGCGCTCCGGACCGCGAGGAGGTGAGGCTTGCGCTTCGGTGTCCAGTCTCGAACAAAAGAGCTTGAACCAGACACACCTGTGCAGCGCCTATCGTGACTGACGGCGACTAGTCTCTCTCAATCCGACGGTCGCCATCTTCAAGGAAGGCAGCGACGACGACGAAGAGGAATTCAGGCACGTAACTTGCGCGGTTGCGGCCACCGATCCGTTGGCAGCCGGGAAGTTGACCATGAAAGACTGCGGCGCCAAGGCTGCAACCCTAAACTGCCCGATCGAAGAGGAACAGTTGCAAAGGCTCGGCTTGGGCCCGATGAGCTGATAGCTATACAGGATGACGAGATCGCTCCAATCATCCCCTGACCCGGACGCCACTAAGCGCTGCACGGCGGCATCGCGGTGGGCCTCGTGGAATCGCCCAGATAGCGATACCTTCACCCGCCTCGCAGACGATTTTCTCGGTCGTCGGGGCCATTGCCGTCAGCATCACGGCCTTCGTCCGACTCACCGGAATGGCCGCAGGCGGACCAGCCAAACACCGCTTGACGCGCGGCTGATATCGGTAGGACGGTGGGGCCGCTCCAGGCATCCAGACTGGCACCAAGCCTTCATCATCGAGCCTGCGCTAACCGCGGCTTTAGCGCCGATGGTGCGAGCTCGGAAACAGAGATCATGGAGGACACCGTGGCGACCATCAGCATCTTCCGGAAGACCGGCAACAACGAGTTGACCGGTCCGATCCGCACGCTCGCCTTCAACGTCAAGGCACGGCCCGTCTCGCATCGAGAACCCTCGGACAAGGGGGCCGGCCTGCGCTCCTGCCTTTAGCCGTTCAGCACATCCTTGAGGGCCTTGGCCGGGGCGAACGTCAGCTTCTTCGCCGCCGCGATCTTGATCGTCGCGCCAGTCGAGGGATTGCGGCCTTCGCGTTCCGGGGTGTGCTTCACCTTGAACTTGCCAAAGCCCGGCACATTGGTTTCAGCGTCGCTCGCTGCTGCATCGGCGATAGACTTGAAGACACCGTCCACGATGGCCTTGGCTTGCGCCTTTGGCAGATTGTACGCCTTGGCGATCTCGTCGGCGATTTCAGTGGCGGTGGTCATGGTGTGACGTTCCTCGGGGATGTCGGTTGCAATTGGCTGCGCGCAGCCTCGGCGCTCTAAGCATAGAGGAGCGCGCATCGCAGCCACGTCAAGACGCGGCCTGGCCGCTTGCGCGAATTATCCCATGGATTCGGCTTACGTGAGCAGCTTTCGCGAACGGGTCTGGCGCGCAAGCCGGCGATTGGCTGCATTCTTCTGGGTGATGGCCGGAGCGAACTCGTCATAATTAGTCGTCCGTTAAGAAGCCGGATTGATCGAGGCTGGCCGGGCGAGCGTGCGCCATAGCTGGGCCAGGAACAGGCACAAGAGATATCTCAGCCAGGCGAGGATGCGGCGGAAGT